>Ga0255055_10000133_pt1 | contig 54258 bp, 29 predicted proteins | sample JV7_2_27_MG_FD_188633 | JGI IMG/M metagenome (GOLD analysis project Ga0255055, IMG submission 188633) | Seawater microbial communities from Jervis Inlet, British Columbia, Canada - JV7_2_27 | ecosystem: Environmental > Aquatic > Marine > Inlet | place: Canada: British Columbia | collected... | reverse complement strand
CGTCTGTCCCGGACGGGCGGCCGCAAGCCGGAGCAAAAACGCACATCAGGCTGCAACTGATGAGACAGACCATCGCGTCTCGGGCAATGGCTTTGACCGACCGGCCGCTCTCTTGCTCGCATCCGGGACTCATGGGTCGACTCCGCCGAGACCTTCGAAGCACTTCACTCTACACGAAACCTCAGCACTCCCACGGCGGGTTCGGGCGCGTCTCATGCAAACGCGGCTCACCGATGGCGACTTGCCCAGCCTCGGGTTCGAGCCCTAGATTCCACTTCGCGAGGTCTCGGCGAGGATCGCCCAGCGGTCCTTCCGGGGAGTCGCTCGCTTCGGGGACGAGGATGCGATCGCGACGGTTTCAGGATCTACGATGGCCGGCCCGGGCTTTCATCGCACTCGTGGTGATCTCCGGTCTCGTCGCCGCCGGGTTGGCGCTCTACGTCGAGCCCCCGCCCGCCGGCTGGCAGGCCATTCTGTTCGTTGCGCTCGCCGCTTGCGCCGGCTTCTGGAAGGTCCCCCTTCCGGTCTCAGGCACCCTCTCGCTCGGCTTCGCTTTCATCCTGGTCACGCGAGTGGGGTTCGGGTTAGGTGCCTCTGTCGTGGCCGGCGTGCTTTCCGCGCTCGCTTCCGGGCTCATCCCGGACAGAGGACAACGGCCCCGTCCGCACAAGACCGCATTCAACGCCAGCCTTTCCGGACTGACCTCGGCACTAGCAGGTGCCGCCTATTTCGGATTCGGCGGACGCATTGGCGTCCTGGAATTGCCGGACGCGGTCGGTCCAATCGTTGCTTACACCGCGGTCTTCGCGTTGGTCAACCTCGGCCTGATCTCGATGGTCGTGCGACTCTCGGGCGGAGCCAGCGTCGGATCTTCGATGTTCGCGAACCTCGCGTGGTCGGTGCCAAGCTACCTGGCGGGCGGATCGCTGGCCACGCTAATGGGTTTGCTGATGGTGCATCAGGACGCGACGCTGCTCCTGCTCGGCGCGCCCTTCCTGTACCTACTCCACCTTTCGTATCGCACGCGAACCGAAAAACTCGAGGAAGAAAAAAATCATTCCGAACGGATCGGAGAGATGTACCGTTCGATTACCGAGGGTCTGGCGATCGCCATCGAGGCCAAGGACGAGAACACCCAAGACCATCTCGTTCGCGTTCGCGAGTACTGTTTGGGGCTCGGGGAGATTCTGCATCTGAGGAACGACGAGATGGAGGCGTTGCGCGCCGCGTCGATGCTCCACGACGTCGGGAAAGTCGCCGTGCCCGACTACATCTTGACCAAGCCGGGGCGCCTGACACCCGAAGAAATGCAAAAGATGCAAGTCCACCCCGTCGTCGGAAGCGAAATCCTCCGCGCCTTGCCCTTTCCGTTCGATCTGGCACCGATCGTTCGTCACCACCACGAACGGTGGGACGGTAAGGGTTATCCCGACGGCCTCTCCGGCGAAACGATTCCGCTCGGCGCGCGCATACTGACGGTCGTCGATTGCTACGACGCGCTTACCTCCGACCGTCCCTACCGCGAGGCACTCTCTCGCCAGGAAACGCTGACCTACCTGGACGAACAGGCGGGGAAGATGTTCGACCCTGCGATCGTTCGTGTGCTACACGAGCACCTCGACGATCTCGAAGAGCGCGTGCAGCGAATCGCGAAGTCCATGGTTCCCGGTGTGGCGGAGGCCGTAGCATCGAGTCACCGGCATGACGCCACGATGAGGCAGCGTGACGCAGTACGCCCCGTGCTCGACAGCCTGTCCCGACGGATCGAGGCGGCACGCGCCGCCGGCAGCACCGAGGAGACTTTGTCCTACGTCAGCGACGCGTTGCGCGAGAGAATCCCTCACCGTACGCTCGTGGTCTGGGTCGTCGATTCTGCCGGGAATCGCCTGATCGCTCGTTGGGTTCACGGGCAAGCCTCCTCGCTCATTCAGGGTCTCACCGTGCGGCTGGGCGAGCGCCAGGCGGGATGGGTAGCACTGAACCAGAAGGCCTACAGCGGCGTCAGGCACGTCGCTCCGCTGCGGCGCGATGGATCGCGATCCGACCTCGAGGAGATCGCCGACCGACCCGACGCGGCGGCCCTGGCCTCCTCGGTCCTGGCCCCGCTGACCGACGACGAGGGACACTTCGGCGTCGTCGCCCTCTACAACGAGTCCGAGTTCCGATACCAAGACGAGCACCTGATCGTTCTCTCGGAAGTCGCGGACAGCGTGCTCGGAGTCTTGCGAGAGGCCGTCCTCCCTCGAGCCGGCCGCCCCACCCATTCGAGCTAGTCGGACGACGCGGGGGCAACCCTGCCTCCGCCTCCATGGGCCGATCCATGGGTGCTGACTTTCAGGACTTTCTGGAAATTCCTCCGACTCGCATCAGTGAGTATTCTCTATTACCAAATTCAATATAGTAAAATTCAAAATTAAATGTAGTTTGTAGCCCGTTCTCATATAGAAAGGATTCCGTCATGTTCAGGCGTGGGAATCTGATCCGGGTCGGGACTACCCTTGCGCTGGCGATCGCGCTGGCCGGTGTCGACTCCGTCTCGACGGCGACGCGAGCGGCCGATAGGACCCGTCGTTCGAGAACGGCCGTCGGACAATCGCCCACAAAGACCAGCATCGAGCTTCGCGAGCGGGCACAACGGCAGCCCGACGGACTGGTCGACGTCATCGTCACCTACCGAACGGGAAGCGGAATAGCGGCGCGCGAGCGAGTGGAACGCTCCGGCGGTGTCGTCAGGAGATCGTTTCGCGCGATCCCGGGCCAGGCTGTCCGCCTGCGCGCGGGATCGATAGCCGAGATCGCCGGCGATCCCGAAGTCGTCTGGATCTCGCCGGACGCCCCCGTCGGCGCCGCGATGGATGTCGCGCGGCAGACCGCCCACTTTCCGACTGCCGGCTCCGAGTTGTCGGGGTTGAAGGGCTCCGGTGTGGCGGTGGCGGTGCTCGACTCAGGCGTTTTGAAGCACAGCGAGGTTCAAGGCGTCAGCGAATCGGTCGACCTGTTGGGTGCCGGTGAGAAGTCAGGGCGCCGAATAGCCGCGAGAGCGACGGGTCTGATCGACCCCTTCGGACACGGTACCCACGTGGCGGGCATCATTGCCGGCGACGGCGGGCACTCCGATGAGCTATACGAGGGCATCGCGAAGTCCGCCGAGATCGTCGCCGTGCGGGTGCTGGACGATTTCGGAGTTGGTCAGACCTCCGACGTGATCGCAGCCCTCGACTGGGTTCTCGAGAACCGAAGCAAACTGGGAATTCGGATCGTCAACCTCTCGCTTGGGCACCCCGTCTATGAGCCCGCCGGGCTCGACCCACTGGTCAACGCGGTCGAGCGCGTGTGGGAAGCGGGCGTCGTCGTCGTCTGTTCCGCCGGAAACCACGGACTCAACGGTAACTTTACGATCACGAGCCCCGGTAACTCCCGGCGCGTGATCACCGTCGGGGCCATCACGGACTGGAACACGACCGCCGCATCCGACGACGATGTTTCCTCCTACTCCTCGCGTGGTCCGACCTTGGTCGATCATTTCCTCAAACCGGACCTCGTGGCGCCGGGGAATCGAATCATCTCGGCACGCCCGTTCGACTCCTGGCTGGACCGTGAGTATCCCGAGCGGCGACGATACGCTTACGGCAGCGACCCGGCCGCCGTGAAAGACGAGGACGTCGAGCACTTCGAGCTTTCCGGGACGAGCATGGCCGCCGCGATGGTATCGGGCGCGGTCGCCCTGATGCTGGAAAAGGAACCTCACCTGACGCCCGACGTCGTAAAAGCCCGCCTCATGCGGTCTGCCCGGAAACCGCAAGGCATGAATCCCCTCGAGTGGGGTGCGGGACTGCTCGACATGAAGGCGGCGCTGCGCGATAGCGAGTGGACCGAGTATGCACCTTCGCCGCGCGTGTACCGCGGGGAGCAGCCCGGAGAGCTCGTCGTCGAGGACACGGGTGCGCTGTGGGGAGACCAGGCGTTGTGGTCGGATCAGGCGCTGTGGTCGGATCAGGCGCTGTGGTCGGACCAGGCGTTGTGGTCGGACCAGGCGTTGTGGTCGGACCAGGCGCTGTGGTCGGACCAAACGGTCCTTGACGAGTCGATACCCGAGGATGATGGACCATGAGTAACTCAAGATCGAGAACCAAAGCCGAGGTCCAGCCCGTCGCGACCGCGTCAAGGGCGCTGAAAGCGTTCGTGCTCGCGGTCGACGCGTTGGCCGTCCTCGCGCTCGTCGGCCTTCTATCAGGGCCGGCTCCCGGCAACTGGGTACCGCTCGTCGCCCTCGGCGCGGTAGGACTTCTCGCGGGAGTGGCAAGCGTGCGATTGCCCCGACACCAAACGCGTCTGGTGCCGACCGAACCGTTCGTGCTTGCCGGACTCGGCCTGATCGGTCCGTGGGGTGCGGTTGTGGTCGCAATCGCCCCCGTCGTCGGCCGAGCGATGTTGGGTCGCACTCGAGCGGTGCAACTGGCATTCAATCTCGGAGCCTCTGTAATCGCCGCCGTTGGGGCCAGCCTCGCCTTCTTCCTCAGTGGGGGCGTGCCCGGCGCTGCACCCATCGATCTCGTCGTTCCCGTCATCGTCGCCGGGGCGGCGTTCTTCGCGATCAACAGCTCGCTGGTGGCGGGCGCCCTCTCGCTCCACGAGGGCCGGTCCTGGCTGAGAACCTTGAAGCGGGTCTTTCTCGGTACCGTCCCGGCGAATATGGCCGGACCGTTGCTGGCGCTCGCTCTGTTCGTGGTCATCCAGGCGGGCCTGGGTTGGATGCTGGTGGTCGCCGTCCCGGTGCTCGGCGTGACGTTCGTGCTGCTTCGCGCGCACGCGACGCGACTCAGCGCGGCTTCGGGTGGCGCGTAGCCCGTTTATTCAGGTAGAGCCGCAAGCGGCCTGTAAGACTCCCGGTGGACGTTCGCCGGGATCTACATCGACGCCTCCACCAGTATGATCAGAATGCCGATGATCGCCCCGCCGGCGATAGCGCCGGCGCAGAGCGTCTCCTGATTCTCCACCCACAGCTTGCGAGCGGAGGTGCCCTCCTTCGCACCGTAGATCTTCCCCAGAATCCAGAACAGGATCGCCCCGAGAGACATGCTCAGACTGGTGGAGAAGCTGATCACGAAGGCCAGACCGATTCCCACGGCCGACAGCGGAAAGCGGTTCTTGGTCACCTTCTTGAGGATTTCGAAGAGAATTCCTAGCGCACCCCCGATGATCACGGCATACCGCGCCGTCGGGTGGAGAAAGCCCAGTCCCTTGGTGAGCACCTCGGCCACGGCGCGCCAGGCCTGAGCGCCCGGCATGGGCAGCTTGTCCGACATCAGGTTGACCGGGTCGAAGCGGATCATGGCGAAGAAGATGGGGATGGCCACGAGTCCTCCGGCGAAGATTCCCAGCACGTGACCCATTGCCTGGTGACGCGGCTTGCCGCCCAGCATGTAGCCCGGTTTGATGTCCATCAGCAGGTTCGAGGTGTTGCTCGCTACCTCGGCCGTGATGGCCGCGGTCATCACGTTGGTCGTCGTCTTGCCCGGGGAAAGAATGCTGTAGGTCGTCTGCGTCAGGTAACCGAGAGCGCTCGTGGGCGTGATCGACGTCAGTCCGGCCGATGTCGCGCCGACGGTGACGAAAACGAATACCAGCGGGATGGCGAGGACGCCCAGCCACCAGTCGATGCCGAAGAAATGCCAGGCCATCCAGACGATGAAGGCGCCGAGGATGGGGATGCCGATGACCGAGACCTTCATCGGCAGCTCGATGTGCGCGATGGGGTCCCGCTCCTGCTTGCGTCTGCCGAGCACGCCTCGAAAGGCCTGGGCGATGACCTGCGGTTTGGCGAAGAAGCTGAAGAGGGCGGCCGTCGTCATCATCGACACGCCGCCCCACATGCCCCACTTGAGGATGTTCCGGAAGCCCGTTCCATCGATCAGTCCCTGCTGCATCGCCCAGGGCGCGAGGATGCAGTAGTTGAGCACCGCGCCGATGAGCAGCGAGATCCCGGTGCGGATCCCCATCAACCCCCCCGCGGCGACCATGACGATCGACGAGTCGAGCCGGATCGTCAGATCGCTCAGCGCGACGCCGCGGATGCCGGGCGTGAATACGCGATACAGGAGCGAATCCCAGTACTCCGGAATCTTGAGCATCGGGAGCCCCAGCAAGGTCATCACCTTCTCGCTTCGCAGAAACTCGATCAAAGCGGACAGGCCGGCGGCGAAGGTGAGCAGTTTGGCCTTGTACAGGCCCTCCCGCGCATCGCTGTCGTGCAGGGCGTCGAGTACGATGCCGCAGGCGCGGCCTTCGGGAAACGGGTACTGCTCGTCATTGATGAAGCGGCGCTTGAGGGGAAAAGCAAAAAGAACACCCAGGAGCGAGAGCGTAACCATCCACATGATCGTTACGTGCAGCGGTATGAGACGGCCGGTGATGATCATGTAGGCGGCGAGACTCGTCACCAGAGGCGCGGTCATGTAGCCCGCTGCCGTCGCGATGCTCTGCATACAGTTGTTCTCGAGGATGGTCATCTCGGTTCCCAGGCCCATCCGCGAGAGGATCTTGAAGGCGGCAAAGGCGAGAATGACGGAGGTGATGCCGACCCCGAGAGTCCAGCCGGTCTGGATGCCGATGTACAGATTCGTCAGGCTGAGCACGCCCCCGAGCAGCATCCCCGTCAGCGCCGAGCGAACCGTGAGCTGAGGCATGTCCCCCTTGTAGACAGTCTCCAGCCACCACCGGTCCTTCTCGGCGGGGCTCATGGTCCGGACCTGCTCCTCGTTCAATTGCGTGATGGCCACCGAATCGATCCTCCGTTCCTGAAAGCGGCTTCAGCCCGCAGCGGCGCGCGCGTTGAACTCCCGGCCGGCGTAGCGGGCGACGAAGAACCACGCGACCGCGACGACGGCCACGATGAGGGCGAGCCAGCGGAGCGTCGAGAAGCTGGAGAAGACGGTCGTGATCACCAGGCTGAGGACGACGGCGAGCGCCTTGCCGAAGCGCTGCACGAACATGTCGATGAACGCCTTTGCTTTGTACTTTTCGTCCCGTGTTGTCGGCACGTAGAGTGCTTCCTTCGCCGACTGGTTGATCGAGTAGCTGAACGCTCCCTCGGCGGCCTTCATCATGCCGCCGGCCCACAGTACGGGAAACACGAAGTAGACCCCGCTGCCGGCGAACATCGAGACCGGCAGAACGAGCAGCGCGATGCCGACGCCGAAGCGCGTCATGACGAAGCTGGTCAGGAACAGCTGTACGAACATCGAGATCCAGTTCGTGATCGCGAAGACCTTCGTGAAGTGCTGGCCGATCGCGGGACCGCTCAGGTAATGCGTGGTGGTCTCCGTAAAGATGAAGTCCATCATCGCCGAGGCCAGCTCGTACAGCCCGACCATCGCCGTGATCGCCAGCAGGTATCGCGAGCGAAAAACGAGCTTCGCCCCCTCCCAGGCTGGATTTTCACTCTTCGCCGCGCGTGGGGCCGGCGCGGGAGAGGCGGGGGGAGGGTGTCGCCGGACCTCGCGACCGGCCAGCCCCGCCGCAACGGCGATCGCCAGGCAGCCTGCAAGGCAGATGATCAGCCAACTCGCCGACGAGAGGCGAGCGATCCAGACATTGACGAACGTCGCCCCGAACACACCGCCGAGCACACCCCCGAACCCGATCAATCCGTACAGGCGCTTCGCCGCGTCTGGAGTGACGCTGTCGTTCAGGAACGCGAAAAACGTAGCGACCATCAGCGTACTGAACAAGTCGCCGAACCAGTAGAAGGTCCAAACCGCAAGATCATCCGGGCGTCCGACGAGGACGAGGAGGAGGTATCCGAGGAAACCGACGACGAAGAGCCCGACAAAAACGTACGCGAGACGTTCCCGCCAAAGTCGCTTCGCCAGCGTGGTGAACAGCACGACGGCCAGGAAGGCGATCACCATGTTGCCGACCTTGGCAATCTGCTCAGCCTGAGCGGCCGTGCGGTGAACGAAAAAAAAGTCCACGCCGGTCTGGGCGTAGGTCTGGATGAACAGCGCCTTCTTCAGGGGCTTGAGGATCCAGAACGTGCTGATCACCAGGAAGAAGTAGGAAAACATGTAAAGAGCGAACGGCCACTCGCTCTTCTGGATATTCAGCCAGGGTTTCAGAAGCTTGATCATCTGATCCGCCGCGGAGAGCCGTCTCAGGCCAACGCGGTTTTCGAGATGGGTTCCGGGTCGTGCCGCGCTCTCGAGGGGGTGTGTCTACCGATCGCGAATCGCATGATTTCCGCTCCTTCGGCGACGAAGGCCGGATCATAACACGCGTTGCTTCTTCGCCGTATTGCGATAGAATCTCGCCATTCGTCCGAAATACGGGAGGGTCCCAGACGATGGCCTCGAGTCTTCGTGCCACAGTAGTCTTGCCGTGGTGCGCGGCGGTTTTCTTCGCGGGCTGCGCCCCTCAGGAAGCCCCACCCCCACCACCGCCGCAGGTCGTGGTGGACCTGCCGGCCCAGCGCGACGTCACGAACTTCGCCGAGTTCACCGGTAACACCCAGGCGATCGAGTCCGTCGAGATCCGGGCCCGCGTCCAGGGCTTTCTCCAGAAGGTAGCGTTCGAGCCCGCCACCTTCGCGCGCAAGGGACAGTTGTTGTTCGTCATCGAGCAGGAACCCTTCATCGTTGCCAAGGACCGGGCGGAGGCGGAGGTGGCCTCGTCCGAGGCCGCGCTGCGGCGGACCGAGTCGGATCTCGACCGGCTGGAGCAGGCGGTCAAGACCAACGCCGTGAGCCAGCAGGAGGTGACGCGCGCGAGGGCCGAGCGAGATCAGGCCCGCGCGGCCCAGCTGTCGGCCGAGGCGGTACGCGACCGCGCCAATATCGACCTCGGCTACACCGAGATCCGTTCTCCGATCGGCGGCATCATCAGCCGGCACCTCGTCGATCCGGGCAACCTGGTGGGGCGCAACGAGGCAACGCATCTGGCCGACGTGCTCAACATCGACCCGATCTACGTTTACTTCGAGGTCAACGAGCAGTTGATCGCGCAGTTTCTGGAGACCCGCGGAGGCATTCTATCGAATCCGAGAAAAGAGGGCTCCGAGGAATATCCCGTCTACGTGTCGGTGGACGGCGTCGACCGGGTTTTCGAAGGCTATCTCGATTACATCGATCCGGAAACCGATCCCGACACGGGCACCATTCAGGTGCGTGCAAAATTGCCCAACGGCGAAGGTCGGCTGCTGCCCGGCTTTTTCGTCCACATTCGCATTCCTGGTCAGGTGATGGAGGGGGCTCTGCTGGTTCAGGAGACCGCGCTGTCCACCGACCTCGGCGGCCGCTTCGTGATGATCGTCGGAGACGACGGCATCGTGGACAAACGCTACGTCGAGCCGGGAGCGCTGCAGGATGACGGAATGCGGCTTGCGCTGGAGGGAATCGCCGCCGACGAGCGCTACATCGTCCAGGGGCTGCAGCGAGCGCGGCCGGGCATGCCGGTCACCCTTCAATCCGCAGATGATGTCGCGGGGCGCTGAGCGATGTTCAGTCGGTTCTTTATTTATCGACCGATCTTCGCCTCCGTGATCTCGATTCTCGTGGTGCTGGTCGGCGTGATCTCGATCCCGCTGCTTCCGGTCGAGAGCATGCCCAACATCACGCCGCCGACGGTTCAGGTGAGTACCAGCTACCCGGGTGCCGGCGCCTCGGTCGTGGCCGAGAGCGTGACGGCACCTCTGGAGGAGAAGATCAACGGCGTCGAGGGCATGATCTACATGACGTCGAAGAGCGCGTCGGACGGCTCGTGCAAGATCACCGTGACCTTCGAGGTCGGCACCGACGTCGACATGGCCAATGTGCTGGTCCAGAACCGCGTGAGCGAGGCCGAGCCCGGGCTCCCCGAGGAAGTCAAGCGGCAGGGAGTCAAGGTCGAGAAGCAGTCGACCAACATAACGTTGATGGTCAACCTGGTCTCCCCGAACGGGACCTATGACGAGCTGTTCATTTCCAACTATGCCACGACGCAGATCAAGGACGTACTGCTGCGCCAGCCGGGCATCAGCAAGGTGGAAGTCTTCGGGGCCAAGGACTTCGGCATGCGAATCTGGCTCGATCCGAACCGGCTTCGCGCGCGAGACTTGACCACCATGGACGTGACCCAGGCCCTCCGAGAGCAGAACGTTCAGGTGGCCGCCGGCCAGATCGGCGGGCAGCCCGCCCCCAAGGACCAGCCCTTCGAGTATTCGATCACGACCCTGGGACGCCTGGTGTCGGTCGAGCAGTTCGAGAACATCGTCCTCAAGCGAGGCAGCCAGGGGCGCCTGGTTCGAGTGAAGGATGTCGCACGGGTCGAGCTGGGAGCTCAATCCTACAACTGGTACGCCAAGCTCGATGGAGCACCTTCGATCGCGCTCGGTATCTACCAGTTACCCACGGCCAACGCGTTGGCCGTGGCGGAAGGCGTGAAGGCGGCGATGGACGAGCTGTCCGTGAGCTTTCCCGACGACTTCGAGTACCGCGCGCTTTACGACACGTCGGACTACATCAAGCAGTCGGTCAAGGAGGTCGTCACCACGCTCATCGTAGCGATCGCCCTGGTCGTGTTGACGGTCTATCTGTTCTTGCAGGACCTTCGCACGACGCTGGTTCCGGCGATCACGATCCCGGTATCCCTGCTCGGCACTTTTGCCGTGATGCTGGCGCTGGGCTTGTCGATCAACGCGTTGACGATGTTCGGGCTGATACTGGTGATCGGCATCGTGGTCGACGATGCGATCGTCGTCGTCGAAAACACCATGCGCCTGATCGACACGGAGGGTCTGTCCGCCAAGGAGGCCACCGCCAAGTCAATGGTCGAAATTACCGGTCCCGTTGTGGCCACGACGCTCGTTCTGCTGGCGGTCTTCGTGCCGACGATCGTGATGCCGGGGATTACGGGCCGGTTGTACCGGCCCTTCGCGATCACCATCTCGGTCGCGACGATCTTCTCCTCGATCAACGCCCTGACGTTGTCGCCGGCGCTGTGCGGGATGCTGCTTCGCCCCTCGAAGGAGCGCAGGACGGGAGTGTTCGGACTGTTCAACCGCATGATCGACAGCGGCACCTCGGGCTACGTAGTAGTGGTTCGTACGATGATGCGACGTGCCCTGATCGCCAGCGTGGTCTTTCTCGGTCTGCTAGTCGCAGCCTACTTTGGAATCACCGCCCTGCCCACCGGATTCGTTCCGTCCGAGGACGAAGGCTACCTGATGGTCGCCGCGCAGCTGCCCGACGCCGCCTCTCTCGGTCGGACCGAGCAAGTGATGGACCGGGTCTCGGAAATACTGAGCGACACGCCGGGTGTCAAGGGCAGCATCGTAATCGGCGGGTACTCATTGCTCGACAGTGTCGTCGCGCCGAACGCCGGCGCTGCGTGGGTCGTACTGGACCACTGGGACGATCGAACGACGCCCGATACGCAGATCCAGGCGCTCGTGAACACCTTGAATCGCGAGTTCGTGGCGATTCCAGACGGTGCGGTTTTTGCCGTCCGGCCGCCACCGATTCAGGGACTGGGCACCGTCGGCGGTTTCGAGATGCAGGTGCAGGACCGCGGCGGCGCCGGCCTCGAGCTGCTGCAACAATCCACTCTCGATCTGGTGGGAGAGGGCGGAAAGTCCCCGGTGTTGACACGGATGAACACCACCTTCCGCGCCGGAGTACCGCAGCTTTTTCTCGAAGTCGATCGTGTCAAGGCCAAGCGCCTCGGCGTACCGCTGGATGCAATCTTCAATACGCTTCAGGTCAATCTCGGCTCGGCCTACGTCAACGATTTCAACCTGTTCGGCCGGGTCTGGCGGGTGATGATCCAGGCCGACGAGCAGTACCGCACACGGCGAGATCACATTACCAGGCTGGAGGTGCGCGCCGCCTCGGGCAAAATGGTGCCGCTGTCCACCCTCGTCAACGTCGTCGACACGGTCGGGCCGACGGTGCTCGCCCGTCACAACCTGTTCCCGGCAGCCACGCTCACCGGTGACGCCGGCGCCGACTATAGCTCCGGCCAGGCGGCCCAAACGATCGCCCAGATCGCGAGTCAGACGCTGCCCCCGGCGATCGGCTTCGAGTGGTCGGGAGTCACCTTCCAGGAGCAGCAGGCGGGAGGAGCCGCCGGGATCATCTTCGGCCTCGCGCTGATCTTCGTCTACCTGTTCCTGGCCGCTCAGTACGAAAGCTGGTCTCTCCCGATGAGCGTGATGCTCTCCGTGCCGCTAGCCGTTCTGGGCGCGGCCGTGATGACCCTGCTGCGCGGGATGGACAACAACGTTTACACTCAGATCGGCTTGGTTTTGCTGGTGGGCCTGTCGGCAAAGACCGCGATTCTGATTGTCGAATTCGCCAACCAGCTGCGTCAGAAGGGCAAGCCGGTCTTCGATGCGGCGCTGGACGCCGCGCGGCTGCGCTTCCGGCCGCTCTTGATGACCGCGTTCTCGTTCATTCTTGGTGTGATGCCGCTGGTGGTGGCCACGGGCGCCGGCGCGGTCAGTCGCCGTTCGCTGGGTACCGCGGTATTCGGCGGCATGCTGGTCGCCACGGTGGCCGGCGTCTTCGTGATCCCGTTCCTGTACTACGGAGTGCAGTCGATGTCGGAAAAGCTCGGCGGAAAGACCCAGGATGGAGAGACTTCGGCGCCGAGACCCGAGCCGGTGGCTTGACGGAGGTGTGGTCGTGAAACGAACTCGAAATCGCGCACCTCGACCGGACGTGAGCCGCAGACGGGTCGCGCTGGGGGCCATCGTTCTTGCGGCAGCGGTTCAGGCCTGCACCGTGGGCCCGGACTACGAGCGTCCGGTGGTGGACATGCCCGACGTGTGGCAGGACCGGGCCGTCGAAGGTGTCGAAAAACGCGAGGCAACGCTGCAGACATGGTGGGACACGTTGGACGACCCGGTGCTGATCGATTTGATCGCGCGCGCCGAGCAGGCCAACCTCGACCTGCGGCAGGCAGTTGGCCGGATTCGCGAGGCCCGCGCGCAACGACGCGTCGTCACCGGCGAACGCTATCCCGATGTCAATGCTGGTGCCGAAGTCAACCGGACCGACCCCAGCGACAACCTGCTACCAATTCCCGGCGGCATCGACGCCAACACGTTCTATTCGGCCGGCTTCGATGCTACGTGGGAGATCGACGTATTCGGACGCATCAGGCGTAGCGTGGAGTCGGCGACGGCGAGCTACGAGGCCTCGGTCGAGGACTATCGGGACGTGCTGGTCACGCTGTTCGCCGAGGTGGCACGCAACTACATCGACGCGCGGGCGCTGCAGAAGCGCATCGACTTCGCCGAGGCCAATGTCGAGACGCAACAGGAGACCCTGCAGCTGACCCAGGACCGCTTCGCCGCCGGTCTGGTCTCGGCGCTGGACGTGGCTCAGGCCGAGTCGAACCTCGCCTCCTCGGATGCGGCGATCCCGAGGCTCGAAACCCAGTTGACCGCGGCGCTGAACCGCCTCGCCGTGTTGCTGGGCGAAGCGCCGGGAGAGCTTGACTACGAGCTGGAGGCCAAGCGGCAGATTCCGGTCCTACCCGACGAGGTTGCCGTAGGCCTACCCGCCGATCTCCTGCGCCAGCGCCCCGACGTGCGGCGCGCCGAGCGTGATCTGGCGGCGCAGACCGCGCGCATCGGCGTGGCCACGGCGGATCTGTACCCGCGTTTCTCGCTGACCGGCTTTCTCGGGCTTCAATCCACCAGCGGTGGCGAGTTCTTTTCGGCGAACAGCGTGGGTTGGAGTCTCGGCTTGCCGATGTTCGCGAACATCTTCGATGGCGGGCGAGTCCGCGGGCGCATAGACATCGAGAAAGCGCGGACCGAGCAGCTGCTGGCGTTCTATGAGCAATCCGTGCTGCTGGCCCTGGAAGACGTCGAGACCTCGGTGGCCGCCTATGCCAACGAGCGGGAACGACGCAAACGGCTGCAGCGCGCCGTCGACGCCACGGAGCGCTCGGTCGACCTCGTGCAGACCCAGTACAAGGCCGGTCTGACCGATTTCCAGAACGTGCTCGACTCCGAACGCTCGCTGTTCAACCGGCAGGACGAACTTGCCGAAAGCGAGGGCGACGTCGTCAAGAACCTAATCGCGCTTTACAAGGCGCTGGGTGGCGGTTGGGCCGTGGACGAGAACGAACCCGAGACCTACACCTCGGGAATCACGACGTCGACCGGAGCGCAGGGTTCGGAATAGCCACGTCGGACTCCAAAGGAGCGGCGAAACGCCGGAGGCGCAAACTGTTCGTGACCACGAAGACGCTCGAGATACTCATCGCGGCCGCGGCGAAGATCGGATTGAGCAGCATGCCGAGCAGCGGGTAGAGCACGCCGGCAGCCAGGGGGATCAGGGCGACGTTGTAGCCGTAGGCCCAGAAGAAGTTGAGCGCGATCGTGCGCAGCGTTCTGCGCGACAGGGCGATCGCGTTGACCACGCCGCGAGGATCACCGGACATCAGGATCACGTCGCCGGCCTCGATGGCGATGTCGGTTCCGGTGCCGATCGCCACGCCGACGTCGGCTCGTGCCAGCGCCGGGGCGTCGTTGATGCCGTCGCCGACGAACGCCACGCGCCTTCCTTGCCCGTGAAGCTGCTCGACCTCGAAGGCCTTCTGGTCCGGAAGTACCTCGGCCAGCACGCGGTCGATTCCCGCCTCGCGCGCGATCGCTCTCGCCGTTCGCTCGTTGTCGCCGGTCACCATCGCGACCTCGAGCCCGAGTCGTTTGAGAGAACGAATCGCTTCCGGGCTGCCTTCCTTCAACGGATCGGCGACGGCCAAAATCGCGGCCAGCCGGGCGTCGACGGCCATGTACAGAGGCGAACGGGCCGTGTCGGCCAGTCGTTTTGCGTCTTCCGCGACCGGTGAGAGATCGACTCCCAGCCGCTCCATGTACCGGTCGGCACCGATATTGACGCGACGGCCCTCGACGACCGCTTCCAGTCCGAAGCCGGGCTCCGCGCGGAACGACTCGGCGCGGGCGACCGGCAGATCGCGGCGGTGCGCCTCGGCGACGATGGCCTCGGCAATCGGGTGCTCGCTCGACTGCTCCGCCGCGGCCGCCAGTGCCAGCACCTCGTCTTCGTCCATCTCCAGTGCTTCGAGGTCGGTCAGCTCGGGCCGTCCTCGCGTGAGCGTACCGGTCTTGTCCAGCACGACGGTGTCCACCCTCGCCAACAGTTCCAGCGACGTGCCCTGGCGGAACAGGATGCCCATTTCCGCACCGCGCCCGGTTCCGACCATGATCGCCGTCGGCGTCGCCAGACCCATCGCGCAGGGGCAGGCGATGACCAGAACCGACACGGCGGCGACGAAGGCATAGGTCAGTGCGGGAGCCGGACCGACGACGAGCCAAACAACGAAGGTGACCAGGGCCACGGCGATGACGACGGGGACGAATACTGCGGCGATACGGTCGGCGAGATGCTGGATCGGGGGCTTTCCAGCCTGGGCCTCCTCGACCATCTTGACGATGCGCGCCAGCACGGTGTCGGCACCGACTCGCGTAGCACGGAAGGTGAACGCCCCGGTCTTGTTGACCGTGCCCCCGACGACCTCGTCGCCGGCGTTCTTGGTCGCCGGCACCGGTTCTCCGGTGATCATCGATTCGTCGACGTAGCTCGAGCCGTCGATCACGGAGCCGTCGACCGGGACCCTCTCGCCGGGCCTGACGAAGATCTCGTCGCCGGGAACGACCTCGTCTACCGGCACTTCCACCTGTTCACCGTCCCGGACGACGCGCGCGGTATCGGGCTGCAGCCGGACGAGCTTTCTGATCGCATCCGAGGTGCGTCCTTTGGCCTTGGCCTCGAGGTATTTCCCGACCAGAATCAGCGTGATGATCACGGCGGCGGCCTCGAAGTAGCGGTTGGCCGTGCCGACAGGGAAGATTCGCGGAGCGACGATCGTCAGGACCGAGTAGAAGTAGGCCGCCGAGCTGCCGAGTACGACCAGCGTGTTCATTCCCGGGCTGAGATGTCGCGCTTCGGCCCAGCCCTGGCGATAGAAACGCCGGCCGGCGACGAACTGCACCGGCGTGACGAGCAGCCACTCGAGCACGTGCCAGACCTCGTCCGGGAACAGGCGGGCCATCGCCTCACCAAGGGCGGGAAAGACCATCGGCCCCATGGCGAGCAACACCACCGGCACCGTGAAGGCGACCGCTAGCCGAAGGTCTCGGCGAATACTCGACTGCTCCGCGTCGCGTGCCTCGCGCTCGCGGTCCTGCTGCTCCGCCAGTTCCACCGGTCGGTAACCGGCGTCGCGAATCGCCGCCTGGATGCGGGCAGGGGAGACCGCGCCGGGCTGGTAGCGGACGCTGGCCCGCTCGGTCGCCAGGTTGACCGTGGCCTCATGGACGCCGGGGAGCTTCTTGACGACCCGCTCCACACGCGCCACGCAGCTGGCGCAGGTCATGCCCTCGACGCGCAGCTCGTAATCTTGGCCTCCACCCGCGTTGCTCATCGGTACTTCAGAACCTCCATCAGCTCGCCGACGATCTCGTCCGTGTCGCCGCGCTGCGCCGCGGTCACCACGTGGGTCCGCAGATGGCTGCGCAGCACGAGACCGCCGACCTTGTCCAGAGCTCCCTGGACGGCCTTGATCTGCTTCATGGCATCGACGCAGTAGGTCGAATCGTTCTCCAGCATGCGCAGGATGCCTTCGACGTGTCCACGGATCGACAGCAAACGGCGACGCGCCTGCTCCCGCGTCGAGGGGTCCAGGCGGAGACCGTGCTCGCCTGCGTGGTTCACGATGCCACCTCCGCCTCGTAGCCCTCTTCGCGGATGGCCTCGATCAGAGCCCGCCCCTCGGCGTCTCCCTCGACGACGGCCGCGCCCTCGTCGCGGCTGACGGCGACGACACGGCTCACGCCGGGCACGGCCTCGAGAGCCTTGCGCACCGCGTTTTCGCAGTGGCCGCAGGTCATCCCGGTCACCTTCAATCGGACCATGATGTCACCTCGTCAACCCACCCCACCCGGGGAGGGATATCCAAGTGTAGGATGCCCCGATCCGCCCGTCAAGCCATCGGCCCGCCAAAGTGCCATAATCCCCCCTTCTCCATCGAAACTGCGTCGCACCATGCAATTTCAAAGGGTCACGAACATGCGCCAATTAGCGATCGTCGGCTTCCTGGCAATCACCCTTGCGGCCTGCTCGCCGTCGGGGTCTCCGCAGACATCCCGGGCTCCGGTCACGGACACCTACCACGAGGTCGCCGTCACCGAGGACTACCGCTGGCTGGAGGACTGGGACGACCCACAGGTCCGGAGTTGGAGCGACGAGCAGAACCGCTACGCCCGCACCATTCTCGACGGGCTACCCCACGTTTCGGAGATCCGCAGCCGGATCGCGGAGATTCTCGAGGCGGAGTCCGCCATCTATTTCGGGCTGAGCTGGCACGAGGCGACTCTCTTCGCGATCAAGAGGCAGCCACCGAAACAGCAGCCATTCCTCGTCGCCCTCACCTCACCCGACGACACCGCGAGCGAGCGCGTGATCGTCGATCCCAACGCGATCGATCCGACGGGCGGCACGACGATCGACTGGTACGTGCCCTCTCCCGATGGAGCCCTCGTTGCCGTCTCGCTGTCCAAGGGCGGATCGGAGAGCGGCGACCTGCACGTCGTCGACGCCGGCACGGGGGATTCGGTGGAAGAAGTGATTCCCCGCGTCAACGGCGGTACCGCGGGTGGGGATCTGGCGTGGACGACCGACGGTTCCGGCTTCTTCTACACGCGCTACCCACGATCCGGCGAGCGCGCGGACGAGGACCTGAGCTTCTATCAGCAGGTCTGGTTCCACCGTTTGGGGTCCGCGCAGGACGACGACCGGTACGAGCTGGGCGATGATTTCCCGCGGATTGCCGAGACCCGCCTCCAGACCGATTCGAGCTCGGGCCGTCTGCTGGCGACCGTGCAGTACGGTGACAGCGGCCGCTTCGAGCATCATCTACGCGAGCCCGACGCGAATTGGAGACGACTGACCCGCTACGAGGACCAGATCGTCCAGGCCAGGTTCGCGCCCGACGGCTCGCTTTTCCTCATCTCACGTTTCGACGCCCCGAAGGGCAAGCTCCTCAAGCTGGATCACGATCTCCGCACGATCTCGGAAGCGGAGACGATCGTCGACGAATCGTCCGACACCATCGTGCACGATTTCTACGGGTCATCGCCGATGGTCGTCACGAGTAGTCGCGTCTACCTGACCTACCAGCTGGGCGGCCCGTCGACCATCCGCAGCTTCGACCATCGGGGTGCTCCGCAAGCCGGCCCCGACGTCCTGCCGGTATCGAGCGTGGGTCAGATCGTTCCTCTTCCCGGCGACGTGATCCTCTACAGCAACCGCTCCTATCTCCAGCCTCCGGCGTGGTACCGGTTCGACCCGGGGAAGGGGAGCACGGAGACGACGGCGCTCGTCGTCGAATCACCTGTCGACTTCTCGGATACCGAGGTCGTGCGCGAGACCGCGACTTCGAAGGACGGTACCGAAGTTCCGCTGACCGTTCTCCGCTTGAAGGGGACCGAGCTCGACGGGTCGAACCCGACACTGCTGACCGGCTACGGTGGTTTCGGCATAAGTCTGAGGCCCCGATTCGAACCGCTGGCGCGGACCTGGATCGAACAGGGCGGTGTGGTGGCCATTGCCAATCTGCGAGGAGGAGGCGAGTTCGGCGAGGCGTGGCACCAGGCGGGCATGCTGACCAACAAGCAGAACGTGTTCGACGACTTCGCGGCCGCGATGCAGCATCTGATCGCCACCGGGTACACCTCGGAGGACCTGCTGGCCATACGTGGCGGTAGCAACGGGGGATTGCTGATGGGGGCGATGATCACCCAGCACCCCGCCCGGTGCCGGGCCGTCATGTCTGCGGTGGGTATTTACGACATGCTGCGCGTCGAGCTTTCGTCCAACGGGGCGTTCAACATTCCGGAGTACGGCAGCGTGAAGGAGCCGGACCAGTTTCAGGCGCTCTACGCCTACTCCCCGTACCACAACGTCGCGGACGGTACGAGTTACCCGGCCGTGTTGTTCTTGACCGGAGCCAACGATCCGCGTGTGGATCCCATGCAGTCACGCAAGATGACGGCGCGACTGCAGGCCGCGACGGCATCGGGCCACCCGATTCTGCTGCGCACGAGCGACGACACGGGGCACGGCGGTGGAACGCCGCTGAACGCTCGCATCGACGAGCTGACGGATGTCTACGCCTTTCTGTTCAACGAGCTCGGCGTAGAATACGGAGACTGATCGAACGATCAGCGGTAGGAAACGAGGATCGAGTCCACGCCGCTCGTCCGTACCTCGTACGAGATCGTGCCGGCCCTCAGGTAGCGTTCCACCACCAGAGCGCGAGCGTCGGCCTGAGCGAGTGTTCCGCGGTGCTCGACGCCCTCGGCGTCGACTACCCTGATCCTCCGGCCGACGAAATCGCCGGCTTCGGAGACCGTGACACGCTTGTATCCGGGAGGCGCTAGCTCGAACGTGCCCGAGGTCGGCGTCGTCTGGCGGACCGGGTTATCGGGTTTCGGCCTGGCCGAGGCCACAGTCGTTCTCGATGTCGCAGCCGGAGCGGTGGTCGTCGGCGAGGGGTTCCCGATCGTGATGGTCGGCTCCTGTGCCGTTTTCACGCCCTGCTCTTCCTGCATATCCTGGAACAGCTTCTGCATCTGGCGCAGCTCCGCTTCTTCCTCCGCGCTCAGCATGCCCGAGTCTTCCATGCGCTCCATCTGCTCCTGGATGAACTGCGCGGCTTCTTCCTCCGAAATCTCACCGTTCGCCATGCGGTTGGCCATGCCCAGCATCGCGAAACCACCCAGCGCGGAAAACGAATAGACGAAGAGCGCCACGCTGAGCGCGGTACTCCCGGCGTAGACCAGGAAGGGCTTTTTCGATTCCTGCCAGTTCTTGATGGCGAAGATGACCGCGGTGATCGGCGACAGGAACAGCACCAGCAATCCCCAGAGGACGCTGCGCTTGAACGCCACGACGACGAGCCAGATGAAGGCCACGAAGGTGACCAGGCTGACCAGGGGCCACAACAAACCGACGAGTCCCATTTTTCCTCAACCTCACATTCGGGCCTGCGGACCCACCCAGGCGGGAGCCGAGCCCGCCCCCGATTCCCTACAAAAAACGTAGGTCTCTGGGGACAAGAGGCAAGCCCGCGGCGGGAGACCCCGAATACCAACGAAGATCGAACCGTCCAACGGACCTCGTGCCGACCGCGAACCATGGATCGTGCGCCACCGGAGTGTGGCCAATTGAGGACCAAACCCATCCAGACTGTGGAGAAGCCGAAAGTTCGGGCTACACCGGTTCCGGGCGTAGAATTCGACCTACGTAGGTCGGGACGAGGGGCAAGAAGATGTATCACACCGCTAGAGCAAATCGACGATCTCGAGCCTGGCCGGTTGTCGCTTGCGTTGTCGCCGCCTGCCTCTGGTTTCATCCCGCCTCGGCCAAGGGAAAGACCGAACTGCGGGTCGGGCCCGGCCCCACCGTGATGTCGCCCGAGGAGAAGGCGATTCAGGCTGATCCCGCCGCGGGAATCGAGCACGCGGTCATCCTCCTGGAAGAAACCGAGCGCGACGAAGACCTTGGGACCCAGATGGAAACGGCGTTTCACCTGCGGGCCAAGATCCTCTCCAACGAAGGGCGCGACCTGGCCAATGTCGAGATTCCCTTCGACCGCAGGGGCACGAAACTAAGGCAGTGGTGGGGGCGCACGATCCAGCCGGACGGCACCGTGCTCGAGCTTCCCGAGTCCCGTTTGGAGCGACAGTCGATGGTGCGGTCGGGCGGCTCCGAAATGCAGGCACTGAAGGCCGCGCTTCCCGGAGTCGTCCCCGGCAGCGTCATCGACTACGGCTACGTACTGCGCGAGGAGGGCTACGTACCCTACGAGCGCATCCCGCTGCAACGCAAGTGGCCCATCCGCGAACTTCATTTCCGGTGGAAGCCTTACAGCTCCATGGCAGGAGCCTACCGCCTGGTGCAAACCGAGACGCTCGACGTGGACGGGGATATCGCAAAAGGGGCGATTCTGGTCAACGGCCGCAACCTGCCGCCCGTGACCGAGGAGCCACTGATGCCCCCGTGGCACGAGGTGCAGGCCGCACTGGTGGTCTACTACGTTCCACGGGGCACCAGCTTCGACGACTACTGGGAGGACATGGGCAAGTCGATGTCATTGGTGCTGAAGCCGTTGATGGGCAAGAAACGCTCGCTCGGCCAGGCCCTCGCCGCGATGAACCTCGACCCGCAGGGCAACCTCGACGAACAGCTGAGAGCGGCATATGCATGGATCGACGCGAACATCGCACGGACAGGGCTGCGCACGTTCGAGGAGCTCCAGGCGGCAAGCCGGGACCAACCGGAGAAGGGCGACCCCGTGGCGAACCTACTGTCCACGCGAGAGGGTTCCGCGTTCCAGATCCAGTTGTTCTACATAGGCGTCGCGCGCGCATTGGGGGCCGATGCGCATCTGGTCTTCGTTCCGGACCGCACAGTGAACATCTGGGACCAAGACACGAAGACCTTGAGCCAGTTCGATTCCACACTCGTGGTCGTCCGTTCGAAGGGAGCGGCGGACGAGGAGGTGATCGTGATCGATCCGGGCTCCGGCCTGCGCTACGGCGAGGTTCCGTGGAGGTTCTCCGGCGTTTACGGAATGATGATCACCAAGTCGGGAGCGCGTCCGATCGAGGTGCCGGGCTCGGCGGCCAAGGACAACGTCGCCGAATGCGTGGTAGAGGTCAGTTTCGTCGATGACAACGAGGCCATCGTCAGTAGCTGGATCGAGAAGGACCGGGGCCAGGTGGGCCTGGACGAGCGACGGTACCTGAGGCAGTTGTCACCCCGCGAGAGGGCCGAGCGCATCGACCAGCTCTGCGGTGTGGGACCAGAGACGGACATCACGAACGCGGGGGTCGTCGGGCTCGAAGATCTGGGTCGCGGCTTCGAGCTGCACTGCGAGAACGAGTTCTATGACCCAAGTATTCACGATCGCATCGGCCACTACATGATGGGATGGTCCGGACCGTGGCTCGATGCGCTGCCGGACCTGCCGGCAGGGGATCGCACCCACCCCATCGTCTTCCCTTTTCCAAGGGTCGAAACCCTCGACCTGACAATCGACGCGCCGAAAGGTTTCGTCCCCGAGGATCCACCGCCGTCCGCGGAGTTCGAGAGCTCGTTCGGCAAGTACTCGTTGAGAATCGCGCGTACCGAGTCCAGCTACAAAGTGGAGCGTCTGCTGGCACTCTACGAGACGGTGATTCCGCCCGAGGAGTACGAGGAACTGCGCGATTTCATCGAGCAGGTCCGAGGTCTCGATCGAACACCGTTGGAGTTCACGCGCGAGGGTTTGAATTGATCGACCGCCGCATCGGGACCAGCTGGATCTGGCTCGCGATCCTGGTGCCGCTGACGGTGTCCGAAGCGGCTCGCCTACCGGATTGGGCCAAACGGATCGCCGACACGGCGCCGGAGTACGGCGACACCGTCCCCGAGCACCCCTCGCGTGTGCTCCTCAGCGAGATCAGTTTGATCGTCCAACAGGACGGCAAGCTGCGCGTCCGTCGGCGCACCGCGACGCAGGCCCTGAGCTGGATTGCCGCGGACGTGGGTCTCGGTGTTTTCCATTTCGACGAGGACACCGAGATACTGAGATCGAGAGGGTGGCACCTACCTGCGGAAGGCAAGGCGAAGAAAAGCAGTGGTGCGGCGATGGATCTATCCTTGGACGACGCGTTTCTCAGTGACCAGAAGGTCCGCTTCATCGGCCTCGACGGAGTCGAGAAGGGAAGCCTGGTTTTCTTCGAGTTCGAAGCGATCGAGGAACCGGAGCAGCTCGCTCATCTCGAATTGTTCCACGAGGGTGCACCCATAGAAGTCGCTCGGCTGACGCTGCAGACGCCGCCGGACTGGTCCGTACGCTATGCGTGGCTGAGAAACCTGGGTCCGGAGCCGTCGGTACGTGAAGGAGTCAGGATTTGGGAATTGCGGCACCTCGAGATGACGGAGCCCGAGGAATTGGGCCAGTCGCCCGTCGACCGTGCCCCGATCTTGCTGCTCAGTTTCTCGCCGCCTCCCGGCATCGAGGTCGGCCCGGCCTCGATACCGGACTGGATCTCGCTGGCTCACTGGTACGAGGAACTTGCTGCGGGACGTGAAGCCGTCACGCCGGAGATTGCCGAAACCGCACGCCAGGTGCTCGATCTGAGCGATGCCGGCTTTCTTCCCGGTGTCCGCTCCACCGGAGTCTATGTCCGCGATCAGGTGAGATACGTGGCCAAGGAGATCGGTATCGGCGGCTATCGCCCCCACGCGGCCGGCCAAGTGCTGCATCAACTCTACGGAGACTGCAAGGACAAGGGAACGCTGTTCCGTTCGATGCTGGCTGCCGAAGGCAGGGAGTCCTATCCGATTCTCATCAACACGTCACTATCCGACACGGTCTCGGAGGAAGTCCCGTATCTCGGCTCGTTCAATCATTTCGTCGTCGGCGTTCCTGTTCCGGAAGAGATACCGGTTCCGGCAGCGTTCCGACCGGCCATGATCGAAGCCGGCGAGCTGGGGCCGCTACTCGTCGTCGACACGACCGACGAGTACACCTCGGTCGGCTACCTACCGGAGGGACTCGCAGGTAAGACTGGATTCGTCATCGCCGGGGACGAGAGCACGCTCGTCGACCTACCCGCGATCGACACCGAGGCCAACCGGATCGAGAAGGAGCTCGAGGCGGAGATCCGCCCCGATTCTTCCGTGACCCTCCGGCTCGAGACCGTGCGCTACGGCGTGCCGGCGGCGGCCACGCGCTATGCCTACCGCCAATCGGTTCGGGAGTACCGAGAGCGTGCCGAGCGGACGTTGTTGCAGCGCTGGCCACAGGGCACGGTCAAGGATTTCGCGGTCGTCGACGAGACGGAGGATGGTGGATTCATCGAGACGGTGAAGATGGAGATCGGCGCTCCTCCAGACCCGGAGACGGCCGAGCTGTTTCAACTGTTTCCGGGTGCCCTCGCAGATCTGCCGCGCGTGCCCCTGGGCCGGCGCGAAACGGCGGTCAAGTACGGTCACGCCATCACGCTTCGATTCGAGACGACGATCCGCGGTTTCGCTTCGAGGAGCGCCACGCCGGGGGGCGATGACAAGGAAGGCGACGGCTGGTCGACCGGGTCCTCGTTCGAACGCGATGGCGACGCGCTGCAGGGGAAGTGGGAGATGACGCTCTCTCGCCTACGATTCGAACCGGACGAGTTTCGCGAGCTGAAGAGGATGTGGTCTTCCGCACGACGCTCCTCGTCCGCCGCCATCTCCCTGGCGCCGTAGACCGTCCGAGCTGGGTTCACGCCGGCGTCTTCTTCCGGCGCTCGTAGTGGCGCCTGGCCTTGGCGCGGTTCCCGCAAGTCTTCATGTCGCACCAGCGACGGCGATGGGTACGGCTGCGATCGACGAAAAGCCAACTGCAGGTGCCGGAAGCGCATTCGCGGAGCAACGAGGTTTCGGGCGAGGTGATCAGATCGGCCGCCGACCGTACGACGGGCCACAGCACTCGGTCGAGACGTGAGGCCGCGCCTGACCAGGTCCAGCGAAAACCTTCGTCGCCCTCCTCGACGTGAAGGTGCGGCAGCGCCTCTGCCAGGACGTCGTTGAGTGCCCGCAGCTCCCGCCGCCCGGGGCGCCTTCCGGCGGCGAAGGCAGAGAAGATCCGGTAGAGGTCCTCACGCAGAGCGATGGCCCGGCCGAAGACCTCCCGAGCCTCGGTCGGGCGGCGGGCGGCCCGGCCCGCGAGTCGCGTCTGGAGGGGCGCGTCGAGAATCTCGGCCTCTCCAGCCCACCTCAGCAGATCCGAGAACTCCCCGAGCCTGTCGTGGGCGCAGCGCGGCCGATCGCCGAGGGTGTTGACGAAATCGAGGCAGAGCGCTCCACCCGAGAACTCGAAAGGCGGCGCTTCGGCGGCTGTGATCGTCTGGTCCATCCACCCCATAATATAACCTATTTTCTGTATTTGACAGGTTAGTCAGGGTGAAGTATATTCTAACCATCGTATTAGAGTCAAAGGTTAGAAAAGAAGGAGACCGCCATGGCCGACATGAACCAGCTTCCGAGCCATGCCCACCGGCCGGTGCCCGGTGCGTCGGACCAGCTCCTCCGGGAGCGGCTCGTGGACCGTCGTCGCCGTCTGTCCGCGCCCGGCCTCGTCGATCGCGAGGACGTTCTCGCCCTGATCGACGATGTCGACGCGGCACTCGAACGCCTCGAGGACGGCTCGTTCGGTGTCTGTGAGGAGTGCGACGATCCGATCGAGACCGAGCGACTGATCGCCGACCCGATGACGCGGGTCTGTCTGGGTTGCCTGAGCCCAGCCGAGACCCGAGCTCTCGAACGCGACCTGGAACTGGCCTCGTTCGTCCAGGCGGCGCTACTGCCGGAGACGAGCGCCGGAGTCGACGGGTGGGAGATCGACTATCGCTACGAACCGCTCGGTCCGGTGAGCGGCGATCACTGCGACGTGCTCCCTCCCGCGGGACCCGACGAACCCCTGCACTTCATGCTGGGAGACATCTCCGGAAAAGGAGTCTCGGCCTCGATCCTGATGTCCCACCTGCACGCTATCTTCAGAAGCCTCGTGCCGCGGTCGCTGCCGCTCGGTGAGCTCGTTGAGCACGCCAATCGCCTGTTCTCGGAGGCCACGCTACCCAACTCGTATGCCACGCTCGTCGCGGGCCGGCTGAGCCCGTCCGGCACGCTCGAGCTCTGTAACGCGGGTCACTGCCGTCCGCTCTTGCTCCGGTCCGGCAGGGTGCTGACGTTGCCCACGACGGGGTTGCCTCTCGGCCTCTTCTCGACCGGCAGATACGAGGTCAATCGGCTCGATCTGGGACCCGACGACCTTCTCTTCCTCTACACCGACGGGTTGTCCGAGGCCTGCAACGGGAACGGCGAGCAGTACGGAGAGGCTCGCATCGCCTCGATCATCGGGGTCCCCCGACGACTCTCGTCCCAAGCAGCGATCGATATGTGTCTGGCCGACGTCAGCGCCTTCCGTGCCGACGCGGCACGGGAGGACGATCTCACCGTAATGGCGATCCGCAGGAAAAGTTGACGCGCGGATATCCCAGATCGACGTCTTCAGAGGACCCTTCGGAGAGTCGGAATGTCGATGTTTGCGCCGCATAGCACGATGACGACCTCCCGGCCCTCGAAGCGCTTCTTTTCCTTCAGAAACCCTGCCACGGCGACGCCCGCCGCCCCTTCCACCAGCGTGTGGTGGTGCTCGATGACCAGCCGGACGGCGTCGCGGATCTCGGATTCGTCGACCAGCACCGAGCCGTCGATGATCCGGCGACAGAGATCGAAGGTGATCGATTCCTGCTCGACACCGCCCGCCGTGCCGTCGGACAGGGTGGGCTTCGAGGCCATCTCGAGGATGCGCCCGGCCTCGAGGGAGGCGTGCATCACGGGGGAATTCACGGGCGAGCAGGCCACCATCCGAACGCTCGGATCGACCGCTTTGAGATAGCCCCCGATACCCGAAATCAGCCCGCCGCCGCCGAGCGAGACGAAGACGGCATCGATCTTTTCGAGCTGTCTCTCCAACTCCCGCCCGATCGTGCCCTGACCGCCGACGATCAGCGGGTCGTTGTAGGGCGAGATGTAGGTTTTCCCCCGTTCGCGAGCGTACTCACGCGCCGCCACCTCGGCGACCACGCAGTCATCGCCGACCTGCCGGATCTCGCCGCCGAAGGAGCGGACGTAGTCGACCTTCGATCCGGACGCCGTCCCCGGGACGAAGATCAAGGCGGGGCAAGACAACGCTGCTGCGCCACAGGCGACGGCGACACCGTGATTGCCGGACGATGCCGCAACCACGCCCCTCGCTCGCTCTTCGTCATCCAGCGCCAGCAGCTTGTTCATGGCGCCACGGAGCTTGAACGAACCGGTGCGTTGCTGGTTCTCGAGCTTCAGGTGCACGCGGCAGCCCGAAATCGAGCTCAGGTGCGGCGAGTATTCGACCGGCGTCGTGCGGACGTGTCCTTCGATTCGTTTCTCCGCCTCGACGACCGCCTTTCGTAGATCCATGCCGCGGTCAATCTTCCGCGGGGTTCTCGAGCTCGATCTGCCGGACCCACGCACCCTCGACCAGCTCTTTCGTCGAGGCCAGGTGGTCGGCCATCTCGAACAGTCGGCCGGCCGATCCGGTTTCCGCCGTGGTGGGGACCTCGGACAGGCCTCCCAATCCGCGCAAGTGCACCAACGCCTCCTCCGGAACGGCCATGGCAACCTGGTCCGGCCGCGGTCTGGGCAGCGCTCCCATCTCGGCCTCGAACTCCACCAGGCGCTCGGGGCTGGCCACGATCAACAGGTGCTCGCGACCGCCCGAGGTCGTCACCTCCCAGGAGAAGCTCTTCCCGTCACGGGTTCCCGGCAACGCATGCCGCGGGCCTGCCGGCAACGGGTTCTTCAGATCGAGATTCGGCAACGGGAACAGGGCATAGGCGTGGCCGGATTCGTCCTCGTTGATCACGTAGACGTGGAGAGCCCGCGAGGCTTCGAGCTCCAGGGTCAGCTTGTCTCCCACGGCTAGTCGTGATCCGGAACCCAGCCGCTCGCGCCGGCCGTCCTGCATCACACGAAAGAGCGACGCTTCCACCGAGTAAGACCCCGCGGCCGGAACCGCCGCCTCCGTCGTAGTTGCCTCGGCGGTGGCCGGAGTGGAGTCGATCGGCGGGGCCTCCGGGCCCGTGCGGTCTCGCAGCACGAACCACCCCGTCAGGACGGCCAGGCCCGCGACGGCCGCCGCCGCGACCTGTAACCAGCGTGCTCGACGGCCGCGGGTTGCGGACGGTGGCCCCGGCGTCAGGTGGGTTTCGACACTGCTCTCGACTCCCAGAGCGGCCTGCAGCGCCTGTTCCATCTGCCCCGCCGTGGTGAACCGCTCCTCAGGGTTCCAGGCCAGCGCGTGCTCGACCACCTTGATGAACGCCTCGGGAAGATCGGATCGTTCGTCGCGCAGCAGGCTGGTCTCATGATGGATGTGCGCCTCGCGCAGGCCGAAGAAGGAGTCTCCCCGCACCGGGTAGGACCCCGTGACCAGGTGATAGAGGAGAACGCCGAGACTGTAGATGTCCGACCGAACCGTGGGCGCCTTGTTCATGAAGGTCTCGGGCGCCATGTACAGCGGCGTACCGCTGATCGAGCTGTTCGAGCGGACCGATTCCTCGGCGATGTCCCAGCCGGCGCCGAAGTCCATCAGCAGGATCCTTCCACCCTCGGCGCGCATCACGTTCTGCGCTTTGACGTCGCGGTGGACCAGGCCGGCCTTGTGCACGGCAGCGAGCGCGCGGCACAGTTCGATCCCGATCAGCGTCGCCTCGCGCGCACCGAAGGTGCCGCGATCGCGAACCAGTCCTTCGAGTGTGTCGCCGCTCACGAACTCCATCCACACCCCGACGCACCCCTCGTGATCCTCGGCGCCGTAAACGGAGACCACGTTGGGATGGCGAACCTTCGCCATCAAACGTCCTTCCCGGATGACGCTGGTCGCTCTCTTGTCGACGCGGCCGGAGCGCAGGCGCAACAGCTTGAGCGCCACCTCGCGGTCGAGACGGGTGTCCCGCGCACGATAGACCTCGCCGAACGAGCCCTCGCCGATCTTCTCGATCAGCTCGAGCTGGCCCCAGTTTCGCGGCGGCTCGGGGTTTTCCGCCGGAAAGCGAACGACGTTGCCGTCTTCTCCCTCGACGCCGCTCGGCTCCTCCATCACCGTGGGAGCCTGAGTGTCGATGGGGCGACCGGTCGACAGTCGGCCGCGGTGGACCTCGGAGATGCTCTCCAGCACGCGCAGCCCACGAACCACGGCGCGATCTTCCTCTTCGGAGACGGAGCGCTCGAGATCATCCCAGTCGACCCGCTCGCCATCGGAGATCCGGACCGCCGCCTCGATCAGCTTCTTTTCTTCAGCGCTCATGGCCCATCTCCTTTGCGAGGCGCACCAGTGCACGGCTGACCATCATGCGCGCGGCGTCGCTCGATGGTTTGCCAATCGCTCTTGCGACCTCCTCGTAGCTCATGCCGAGCTCGATCCGTGCCACGACCGCCTCGCGCTCGTCCTCCTGCAGTTGTTCCAACGCGCGCTCGTACCGCTCCAGCGCCTGCCTGCCGATCGTCTGCTCCAGCGGAGAGGCGCCGGGTTCGCGCGGCGTACGCTCCAGCCCTCGCGCCGTGGGCGAGCGCACCGCCTTCTTGACCTCGTCGCGGATCCGGTTCTTCAGACCCTGACGCAGGTAGGCGTGAAACGAGCCCGACTCTCGCGGCTTGAATGTGCCGACGTTGCGCACGGTCTTGAGCAGCGTCTCCTGCACCAGATCGTCGGTGTCGACGACGTCTCTGGCCCACGGGGGGAGACGGCCGCTGGCAAAGCGGTGCAGCGGTTGCATGTAGCGCGCGAAGAGCCGGTCCAGCGCGTCCCGGTCGCCCTGCTTCGCCCGGTGCACCAACTCGACGGTCGAGTCCGCGCCACCCGGCGGTTGCGGCGGTTGCTCGTTTCCTCCAGACCGATCCTGACGGTCCATCCGTATCCTCAGCAGGTGTTCGAAAGCCCCAGATGGTCATCATATCGCTCCTTCTCACCGCCCCCTAACGACAGTCGGGGGCGAACCGAACAAACAGAATCGCGGTTCGGGCAACACCGACCAATCGGGACACATACCATTCCTTTTGTCTGAAATAGATGGGCCGTCCACGGGTGCGGCACGCGCCGAGACCCCCTCGCACGGCGATAGAATGAAGCTCAAGACGCTCCCCGCCATTGTTGGGAGAGAGGCCATGAGAAGACGCCACCGGCTCGTTTCACTTTCGGTTCTTTTCTGCGCGGCTCTGCTGCCGGTCGTGGCGGACGATACCGGCCCATCCCCGCTCGAGGACCTCGAGTCTCTGATCAAGCAGGGCCGCTACGCCGACGCGGAGCAGGGGGCGCGCGATCTGCTCGCGCAGGTCGAGTCGGAGCTCGGCGCTGATTCGATCGAAGCCGCGCGCGTGCTGGACGTCCTCGTGGAGGCGAGCTGGCGTGGGGGAAAATCGCGAAAGCCGGAGACGCTCGATCTGGCGCGGCGCGCGCTCGAGATCAAGGAGGGCGAGCTCGGAGCCGATCACGCCGACGTGGCCGAGAGTCTGAACAATCTCGCCGTCGTTTATTACTTCCTCGGCGCGTACGACGAGGCGCGACCCCTGTGGGAGCGCGCGCTGGCGATTCGAAAGCGCACGTTGGGTCCGGAGGATCCCGAGGTCGCGCAGGCACTGAACAACCTGGCAAACCTGATGCAGACCACCGGCGATTACGCGACGGCACGAACTCTCTACGCGCGATCCCTGGGAATTCGGGAGAAGGCCCTTGGTCCGGAAAATCCTCTTGTGGCGCAGAGCCTGCATAACCTGGCATTGCTGCTCAAGAACATGGGGGACTACGCCGCGGCACTCCCGTTGGCCGAACGCGCCCTCGAGATCAAGCAAAAGGCGCTGGGCCCCGAGCATCCGAAGGTCGCGACGAGCCTCGACGCGGTGGGGAGCATCCTGTGGCTGACCGGCGACTACGATCGGGCCCTCCCGATGCTCGAGCGCTCGCTGGCCATCCTCGAGAAAGCACTCGGCCCCGAGCACCCGTTGTTCGGAGCAGGTCTGAACAACCTCGCGGAGCAGCTACGCAATATCGGGAGATATGACGAAGCTCGTCCTAAGTACGAACGGGCCCTTTCGATCTGGGAGCAGGCCTACGGTCCGGACAACCCTCGAGTGGCGGTCTGCCTGAGCAGCCTGGCCTCGTTGCTCGAGGAGACAGGCGACATCGCCGGCGCGATCGAGCGTCAGCAGCGGGCAGTTTCGATCCGCGAGACGTCCCTCAGCCCGAATCATCCCGCCCTGGCGTCGAGTCTGAGCAGTTTGGGGATTCTGCGCACGAAGAGCGGTGACTACGAAGAGGCGCGGACGCTTCTCGAACGGGCGGTTGCCATCCGACGCGAGTCGCTCGGGCCGGAGCATCCGTACGTGGCGGAGAGCCTCAACGCTCTCGCGACGCTCGCGGCGTTGACGGGCAGGACCCCGGAAGCGCTCGCTTTGGCCATCGAGGCCGAGACGATTGCCCGCGATCACCTGCGATTGACCTGTCGGTCACTCTCGGAGCAGCACGCGCTGCACTACGCTGCCGTGCGCAGCAGCGGTCTCGAACTGGCGCTGACGCTGACCGAGAAGGGCCTCGACGCCTCATCCAATCGTCGCGTGCTCGACACGCTCGTGCGTTCGCGGGCCGTCGTTCTGGACGAGATGGCCGCCAGGAATCGTGCGATCCGGGTCGCTGCCGATGCCGAGGTCGCGCAGTTCGCCGGGCAGCTGTCGACCGCGCGTGACCGGCTGGCCAACCTGACGGTCCGTGGCCTGGGCAACATGGACCCCGAGCGCTATCGCGAGATGCTCGACGCGGCACGCGAGGAAAAGGAGAAGGCCGAACGAGCTCTGGCCGGGGCCAGCGCCGAGTTCGCGCGGGAGCAACAGCGCAGCCGCCTCGGCATCGACGACGTGTCGTCGAGTCTGCCCGACGGCAGCGCACTGGTCGCTTTCGCGCTCTACGAACCCGTCGGTCTCTCCAAACCCGCGGCGGGTTCCGAACCGGCCTACGTCGCCCTCGTCCTCGGAGCAGGGGGCGGATCAACGAAGGTCATCTCGCTCGGAGCGGCCCGGCAGATCGACGACCTGATCATGAAGTGGAAGCGAGAAACGGTCAGGGGGCTGATGAGGTCCGGAGGCGCCGGGCAAGAGGCCGAAGCCGCATACCGCCGGTCGGGAGAGGCGCTGCGACGCAGAATCTGGGATCCTCTGGCTTCGGCCATCGGTGAGGCGCGACGCGTCTTCGTCGTTCCCGACGGTTCGTTGAACCTCGTCAGCATGGCTGCGCTTCCGGTCGCACAGGAACGGTACCTCATCGAGACCGGACCGGTGCTGCACTATCTGTCCGCCGAGCGTGATCTCGTCCCGGGCGTGGCACCCGGCGTGCGCGGAGAGGGTTTACTGGCCCTCGGCGACCCCGACTTCGAACGTGTCGAAGCGGCCCGTAGCGGCGATCCTGCGATCCTGCTCGCGGCATCCGTGAACGAGGAGAAACCCGCGCTCCGCGCGACGCGTTCGGCCTGCCGTGGTTTCGACGAGATTCGATTCGAGCCGCTACCCGCCACGGCGCAGGAGACCGGGCAGGTCGTCGCGTTGTGGCGCGAGCGCGGAGGGGCAGAGACAAGCCGACCCGGAAAGCTGCTGCACCTGACGGGACCTGCGGCGAGCGAAGCCGCTTTCAAAAATGGCGCCGCGGGTAGGCGAGTGCTCCACCTGGCGACACACGGTTTCTTTCTGGGCGGCGATTGCGTGTCGGGCGCTCGGAGTCGCGGTATCGGCGGCCTCTCGGCCTTGGAGTCCACGCCTCCCGTTCAACTCGAGGAGGTTAACCCGCTGCTGCTCTCCGGTCTGGCCCTGGCCGGTGCCAATCGTCGAGAGTCGACTAGCGCGACCGAGGAGGACGGCGTTCTCACGGCGGAGGAGTTTTCCGCGCTGGACCTCTCCGGCGTCGAGTGGGCCGTGCTCTCCGCATGCGACACCGGCGTGGGAGAGATCCTCGCGGGTGAGGGTGTGTTCGGTCTGCGACGAGCCGTTCAACTCGCGGGGGTGCGCACGGTGATCATGAGCCTGTGGTCCGTCGACGACGAGTCGACCCAACGCTGGATGCAGACACTCTACCGGGGACGTCTGCAACAGGGGCTCGATACGTCGCACGCCGTGCGCGCCGCGGGTCTGGACAGCTTGCGGCAGCGGCGCGAGGCAGGCGAGAGCACACATCCTTTCTACTGGGGCGCGTTCGTCGCGGCCGGGGATTGGCGCTAGGAGCTGCATCAAAAATAGCGCACGCCCCGTTCCTTTGAACGTATACTTCGGTCAACCGTATCGGGGTCCGTTCACTGGACTCGAAAAAGGGGCACATCAAGTGCTTCCGCGTCGGCAACGCCGACGACGAGTCGGGTCGCGACTCGTCTCTGTTCACTCAGACAAAGCCGCTCCACGGGGGAAAACGATGAAAAGGATGGCGTTTGTCTTCGTTTGCTTGTCCACAATTGGTGCGATCGGTCTGACTTCCGCCCGCGAGATTCCGTTCAAGGAGGAGCGGGTCGTCAGCACCGACGTCTATAGCCCTCTCGTCGTGCACGCCGCGGACGTCGACGGGGACGGCGACCGCGATCTGATCGCGGGCGGCCTAGGTCTCTTCTGGTTCGAAAACATCTCCGGAAAGTACGGGACCGAGAAATGGATCGGGATGGACCCGCCGACCGAGTTCTACGACCTGGCGACGGCCGACATCGACGGCGACGGCAAGCTCGACGTCATTTCGGCCGGGAGCATCCTGGACATCGAAGGCGATGGCCTTCATACGGCGGCCGACGCGAACATCGTGTGGTGGGAGTCCGACGTGCCCGGTGGCGTGTACGACTGGAACCACCACGCCATCGGGATGCTGGGGAACGCGGATCCCGATGCCGGCATGTCGAGCAGAGCCTACGCGGTCGTCGCCGCCGACATGGACGATGACGGCGACGTCGACGTGGTCACCGGCGGCGTAGTGAGTTTTCCGCTTAACGAAGTGGGACGGATTACCTGGTATGACAACGACGGATCGGGCGGCTTTACCGCCCTCCACAGCGTGGCGCTCAGCCCAGGCGAAACCGTGTTATCGCTGGACCTTGCCGACATGGACTTCGACGGCGACATGGATGTCGTGGCCGGACACGGGGGTGGCGTCGTCTGGTACGAGAACCAGGCATCCACACTCGTCGAGCACGAGGTTTCGACGACGTCCTTTACCGCGGACGATGTCTTCGCCGCTCGCGTGGACTACGACGGCGACATCGACGTGATCGCCGTTTCCTGGGACACCAACCAGATCGTCTGGTACGAAAGCCTCATAACGCACTTCGACGAGGTCGTGCTTTCCTCACCGGCGGCCGATGCTCCGAAGATCTTTGCCGTCGACATGGATCAGAACGGCTGGGTCGACGTGGCCGCCTCTTACGGGGACGGCCGGATCGTCTGGTTCGACCATCCCGGTGGTTATCCGTCTCCGGGAACCTGGATCGAGCGCACCGTCGCGACGACTCTCGCCGGCGGGACGTTCGTCACGGCTGCCGACGTGGACGACGACGGCGATCTGGACCTGCTGGCCACGTCCAAGCAGACGCTCGATCCGGCAAGCGGGGACAAGATCGTGTGGCACGAAAACCGCACGATTCATCGCAACGCGGTCTTCCCCCCACTGAGCATCGTCGTGACGTCGCAGGAGACCTTCGCCGTCACCGCGACGGACATGAACAACGACTCGATCCCCGACCCGATCGCGGCGACAGCTCCGCTCACACTGGAGTCCTGGCGGACGGTCCACCGGCCCGATTTCTCGTTCAACTACTACCAGACCATTTCGATCGACGTGGTGGACGCGGAGTCGGTCGCCGCGTCGGACTTCGACGACGACGGCGATCGGGATCTCGTCGTGGCCGGCAAAGAGATCTCGGTCTACGACAACAGCAATGGTCTGGGGGACTACCTCCCCGAGACCGTGATCAGTGGCGATCCGACGACCTCCTTCCACGATGCGGTTCCCGTCGATATCGACGGCGACGGGGCGCTCGAGATCGTCTCGGCCGGGGAGCCGTTTACGGTCGGGGCGGACACCTCCACGGTTGCCGTGTGGGAGCGCTCCACCGGCCCGACGGAGTGGCGACCCGACTTCGTCGTGCCTGTCGGCCTCACGAATTCGGCCAGGTCGCTCACCGTCGCCGATGTCGATCGCGACGGTGACACAGACATTTTGACAGGGGGCATCACATCGACGTTCGACGGTGTTCTCGTCTGGGCAGCCAACAACGGGACGTCGTTCTCGGTGGGTCAGGAGATCGTCCTTCCCTTCGAGCCGGTCGCCGCCGTGGCGGCAGGGGATCTGGACGAGGACGGGGACGTCGACCTGGTCGTCGGCCTGGACGACGAGGCCCTGTGGTACGAGAACACCGACGGGGCGGGCACCTTCGCTTTCGATCCGAACATGGGGTACGGAGGGGTGATCTTCCGGGCCATTGGTGGCGGCGTCCGGCAGCTTTCCGTGGCCGATCTGGACAAGGACGGCGATCTGGACGTGGCCGCCGTCGTGAAATACCACAACCGCGTCTACTGGTACGAGAATCTCGACGGCTCCGCCGATTTCTGGGCCGATCACCTGATCAAGCTCGGGGGCTCGCCGAACGCCGTCTTCCTCGCAGACCTGGGCGGCGACGACGACATCGACGCGCTCGTCGGGTCGGAATTCGACGGGCTGCAGTACTACCCCAACCTGGGAGGTCAGTTTACCTCCGCGGCGACGGACCTGGCGCAGGTTTCGGTCTTCGAGGGGCAGAGCCAGCCCATGCTCTCCGTCACCTACACCGTGCACGCGAGACCCGGCGATTCGGTAGGCGAGCTGGCGCAGATGCGGCTCATCTTCGAGGAGAGCCCCACAGTGCCGCTGGACAACCTCGTGGCCAACGCCCTCGTCGAGCGGGTGCTGATCTATCGCGACGACGGGTCGGGCGAGTTTGCGCAGGGCGCCGACATCCTGGTGCACACCGTCGATGACCTGACGCTGGTCGACGGCGTCGAGAGGATCGCGCTGCCGGACGACGACAAGAATCTACGCATCGCCGCGCCGGCGACCTTCTACGTCGTGGTGGAGCTCGCTGCGGACGCATCCCTTCAAACGCCCAACGCCTTCAGCGTGAGAGACGACACCGCTAAGCTCGAGGACGCCCAGGCGGACATCGCGTTGACACCGGCGTTCTCCTCGCACGTCCTCGATGCGACCGTGACCACGGTGCACGCACCGATCCAGGTCGACACCGACGCCGACGCGATCGTCGTGGACGCTTTCACCTCCCTGCGCGAGGCCGTCATCCAGGCCAACGGTCAGCCGGGCGACGACAAGATCGTTCTGCCGCCCGGGGACTACGTCCTGAGCATCGCCGGTACCGACGAGGACGGCGCGGCGACGGGCGACCTCGACATCACGGACACGACGGGCAACCTGATCATCGAGGGTGCCGGGGCGGAGCGGACGACCATCGACGCCAACGGCATCGACCGTGTGTTCCACGTTGGCACGGGCGCGATGGCCGATCTGGCTTTCCTGACGATCCGCGGCGGCCTGACGAGCGGAGCGAGCACGACCGGCGGCGGCATAGCCAACGACGGCGGCATCGTGCGCCTGGTCCACACCACGGTGACGCGGAACACCGCGTCCGCGAACGGCGGCGGGATCTACAGCGCCCTCGGGGGCGAGCTGATCCTCGATGCCAGCGTGGTCTCCGACAACTCGGTGACCGGTCCGGGCGGGCTAGGAGGGGGCGTCTTCGCGAACGCTCCGGGCGGCGTCGCCGGCGTCACCGGTTGGGCCTCGACGATCTCCGGCAACTCGGCAGCCTACGGGGGCGGCGCGGGGCTCTACGGAGCCGGCTCAGCCGACTTCTGGTTGACCACCATCTCCGGCAACACCGCCACCAACATGGGCGGAGCCCTGTTCGTCGACACCAACGTCACTCTCGAGGGATGCACGATCACGGATAATCTGGCGAGCGTCTCCGGCGGCGGGATCCAGTTCGTCGGCGTGGCCGGAGAAGCCTACTTCGGCTTCGCCAGGACGATCGTCGCCGGAAACGTCGCACCCGTCGGTCCCGACGGCAACAATTCGGGGACGGCGGCGATGGAGTCGAATGACCAGGTCCTGGTCGGAGACAACAGCGACTTCAGTTTCTTCCCCGGCGACGGGGACCTGGTCGGAACCGCGCTAACCCCGCTGGATCCGATGCTCGGTCCACTCGACGACAACGGCGGCTTCAACTTGACGCACGCGCTGCTGCCAGGCAGTCCGGCCATCGACCAGGCCGAGTGCCCGCCCGGTGATCGGATCGTCGACCAGCGAGATGCGCGGCGTCCCGTCGATCTACCCGAGATCAGCAACTTCGCGGACGGTTGTGACATCGGTGCGTACGAGCTCGAGTTCGGTCAGACCCTGCCGTGGATCGAGATTCCGGTCCGTTGGTGTGTCGTCAAGGGGGCGGCCACGTTCGGGGCGACTCCCGATCAGGCCCTGGTGAATTTGGTCTTGCGCCAGCGCCACGAAACGGCCACGGACAAGATCTGGGATCCGCAGACGAAGGTGCGGTTCCGTTCGGCCGCCAACGAAAAGATCCGCGATTACCCGATCCTCGATGACCCCGACCCGACGATCGGCAGTCTGGGCGACGTCTACGTCGACCCGCAGCTGCTGAAGTTCGGCGAGTTCAAGCAACTGATCGCCGACTGTCGGGCCGCCTGGCAAGCGCTCGACCCGGCGATCGTCGGGATCACAGCGGTTCAGATCAACCAGTTCGTCGATGCCGCAGGCCAACCGACGAAATTCCTGGGACTCGGCGGCCGGGCCAATCCGGCCAGCCCGGCCAACTCGAGCAATGCAAAGCAGATCGCCCAGCAAATGGCTGCGGGGCGCGTCATGGTCGTCGACGGGAGCTTCGTCCAGACCTCGAACCCGCCCGACCTCGTCGAGTATCACTTCGCGCACGAGCTGGGCCACGCGGTCGCCCTGCGCCACGGCGACGGCATCGACAACGACAACGACGGAATACTCGACAACGACGATGACAAGGCCGCACAGAAGCCACGCTACGACGGCCCGAACCTGATGCAGTACAGGGACGGCAAGCAGCTGACCATCGCGCAGGTCCAGCAGGTCAGAGACCACGTCCTGATCACCATTCCCGATATCGACACCGATCCATCCATCAGCGCGCTGGCAGACGCGACGCCGGTCGACGGCGAGTGGGCCGACATCCTCGACTTCGAGTGGGCCGACATGTTCGACTTCGAGTGGGCCGACATGATCGACTTCGAGTGGGCCGACATGATCGACTTCGAATGGGCCGACATGATCGACTTCGAGTGGGCCGACATGATCGATTTCGAGTGGGCCGACATGATCGATTTCGGCATTTCTTACGACGGCACCACGAACAGCAACAGCACGACCGTATCCGCGACGACCGGCGGCATGCCGTGGCCGTCGCCGATCCGGCCCGACACGAGCTACCTGTTCTATCTGGATCTCGATCAGAGCGACGCCACGGGGGGCATCCCGTCCGACGAAGGCTTCCCGCTCACATCGCTGGCCGTGGAGAAGGGTGTAGACGTCGTCATTCGCGTCGATATGAGCGCGGCGTGTCCGGGAGACGTCTGCACGGTCGATGTGGCACTGATCGTTTATGACTACAACGACACCACCGACGACTACGAAGAGGTCTACTCCGGTGTAGCTCAGGTCGAGCCCGTGGGCGTCGGTCTGTACCAGGACACCGGTGGCGCGGAGCCCGCATTCGAAGACCAGCCGATGGGCGTCAACGCGCGGGCGACGATTCCCAACTCGGTGCTCCAGGCCGCCGGATGGACTGTCGGCGATCCGATCGATATGGAGGTCGTGACCAGCGTTCCCTGCGTGACGACACTGCCCAACGGTACCTCGGTCCACTGCCAGTGCACCGACTGCCTGAACTGCCCGGACTACCCGGGTTGCGGCGAGGATGAGAATCCGGCGGATGACGTACCCAATCCGCAGGGTCTGTGCAGCGGAGGTCTCAACCCACCGTGTCGCACGGACTCCGAGTGCGCGGCGAGCGGCTCGGGCACGTGCGTGTTCGGTGACGTCGTGCCGGACGCGGGCGCCGGAACCGTCGACTTCGTGCAGCCGTTCCTGCCTCAGTGCACGGTGACACCTTCGCCGGCCGGCCCGGGGAGCGCGGTGACGATCACCGCCAGCGGCTTCCCGACCGACACGGAGCAACCCTTCGAGGTGCAGATGGGATCGGCTATGCCCAACACGCACCTGGTGCCGTTTGATCTGGACGGAGACGCCCAGATCATGGAAACCGTACCCACGGACGCCGGAGGCGACCTGCTGGTCACCGTTGTGCTCCAGGGCTTCGCCACGGCGGCACGGTGCTACGTCTGCACCGACACTAGCGGAACGGACCTCGATGGCGACGGGGTGTGCGACGGCAGAGACCCCGACGACGACAACGACGGGGTGGGAGACATCAAGGACACCGACACGGCGGATCAAAGCGTCTGCGGCGACACCGACGGCGACGGCTGTGATGATTGCTGGAGCGGTCGCTTCGATCCCGCAAACGATGGTCCCGACTTCGACGGCGACGGACTGTGCGACGAGGGCGATCCGGACGACGACAACGACGGCGTCGACGACGCTGCCGACATGGCCGATCATGATCCATACGTCTGCGGCAGCGGGGACGGAGACATCTGCGACGACTGCTCGAGCGGAACCTACGACCCGGACAACGACGGGCTGAATTTCGACCCCGACGGCCCGTGTGATGAGGCTGTATCCGTTTCCGTGGATCCCACGCCTGTCGACGAGGGCTCCACCGCAACAGTCACGGTCATGCCCGATTCCGAATCTGCGATGTATTTCTTCGACTGCGATGGCAACGGCGTCTACGACCTGGAAGGGGAGGCGCCGGGGGACAACGACGCCTCGTGCTTCTATGCTGACAACGGACTGTACAACGTCAACGTGAAAGTCGTCTCCGGAAACGCCGAGGCCACGGCCCACACGGTTGTGCAGGTCAACAACGTGGCACCAACCGTCGGTGAGATCGTCGGACCCCTCGAGCCTCTTCCCGAGGGCAGCGTCGCGGCTGTCAGCGCCGCCTTCTCCGATCCAGGCGTGTTCGACACGCACACCGCTGTGTGGGATTGGGGAGACGGCTCGCACTCTCTTGGAACGGTCGTCGAGTCCGGCGGCTCGGGAACGGTAAACGACGACCACCAGTACAACGCTCCCGGCGTCCACACCGTCTCGCTCACGGTAACGGACAAGGACGGCGGCGTCGGCGTCTCGGTCTTCCGGTATGTCGTGATCTACGATCCCAGCGCCGGCTTCGTGACCGGCGGCGGCTGGATCGACTCCCTGGCGGGCGCCTACATACCGGATCCGTCACTCACCGGCAAGGCCAGCTTCGGCTTCGTCTCCAAGTACAAGAAGGGTGCGTCGGCTCCGACCGGCAACACCGAGTTCCAGTTCCGCACCGCCGACCTCAACTTCCACTCCGACGACTACGAGTGGCTCGTGGTGGCCGGACCAAAGGCCCAGTTCAAGGGCTCCGGCAGGATCAATGGTGCGGGCAACTACGGCTTCATGCTCTTCGCCGTCGACGCGGCCCTGACACCCAGCATCGACGTCGATTTGTTCCGTATCAAGATCTGGAACAAAGACGCCAGCGACGCCGTCGTCTACGATAACGAACCCGCAGAGGTCGACGACGCCGATCCCACGACCCAGATCGGCGGCGGCTCGATCGTGGTTCACAAAGGGAAGAAGTAGGGCGCCGGGTCAAGACGAGGGGGACGGACCCGAGCGGTCGCAACGACCGTTCGGGTCCGTCCCGGAGGCGGCTTCTTCCCGGACCGCCCCTCCATCGGCTTTTTCCAAGAAAAGAAGGATTGTCGTTGGCCGGAACCGCGGAACTGGCATAAAACTACAGGTCCGGGGGGCTGATCTCCGCCACCGTGAGGAAAGGAACCCGCATGCGCCGACTCTCCGGCATCGCCATCCTAGTCTGTCTTTTTCTTGGATCACCGGTCTTCGCGCTGGTCGTAAGAAAACCGAACGATCCGGATCCGAGACGGATCGTGCCGCCGAGCGCGCGCGCGAAGGCGGAGCGGCTCGACCCCACCGAAAAGACACCGGCGGGAGAAGCAGCGCGCGGCTTTCTGATGCGCCACGGGGGAGAGTGGGAGTTCTCGTTCGACACACGCGCGGGACGCCCCGTCCTCGTGCAGGGCTCGGGCATCCCGATGATCCCCGGCCGCGGGAACTCGCTCGATGAGGACACGCTGGCCGGTCTGCCACGGCCCGGGGGGCGGATCACGCTGGAGACTCTGGAGCCGTTGGCACGCGCCTTCATCGAAGCCAATCGTTCGATGCTCCGCCCCGCGAGAGGCACTCTCGAGCTCGACCGCCGAACGAGTTTGCTTCGCGAGCAGGGACGCCTGGCCAGCCTCTACTTCCAGTGGAGCGTCGACGGCGTGCCCGTCGAAGACGCCAGCGTGTTTGTCCGCTTGAACTCGGGCAACCTCACGCAGTTCGGCGCACCCCTGGTCGGTCCGGTTCGGACGAGCACGCGACCGACGATCAGCGGCGCGCAGGCGCTGGACATTCTGTTGAAGTACACGGGAGACGGCGAGCTCTACCGTCTCCGGCATGATCCCGAGCTCGTGCTCCAGCCCGAGGACGGCCCTTCGGGACTCGAGTACCGGCTCGTTTGGAGGATCGGCTACCGCGTACATGACCGGATCGAGTCCTGGGAGGGCCGGATCGACGCCCACACGGGCGAGATCGTCGGCTTTCGCGACACGAACGCGTACGGCCGGGTCGTCGGTGGAGTCTATCCGCGCACCGTCTTCGATCAGGACGAGACCTCGGTACCGCTATCGTTCGTGACGGCCCTGGTCGACGGCCTGGGTCAAACGACGGACAGCTCGGGTCGTTACGACTATTCGGGAGGCCTGGCGCTCTCCGGGTTGAGCGGACCGTGGTTCGACACTACCTGTCAGGGCTGTAGCGACCCGGTCCAGCCCACGGTTCAGGTCGACCTGGGCACGGGGTACCTCGACTTCGGTCTCGGGGGCACCGACGAGATCGGCAACGGCTCCTCCACGCCGGCCGACCGCAACACTTTCTATCATCTGAACCAGATACGGCGAATCGGCAAGAAGTGGCTCCCGACGCTCACGTGGATGGATAACACGATGACCTCCAACGTCAACATCGAGGAGACGTGCAACGCCTTCTACAACGGCTCGGTCAACTTCTTCCGCTCCGGCGGCGGTTGCAACAACACCGGCGAGATCGCGGACGTGATCACGCACGAGTGGGGACACGGCCTGGATCTCAACACCCTGGCCGGCGACGGCGCCACGGGCGAAGGCACCGCCGACGTCGTGGCCTTGCATCTGAGTCACAGCCCGCTGGTCGGACCCGGCTTCGGGGACACCGGCCAACCGGTGCGCGATCTCGACCCGAACGGGTCCAGGGGCTTGCTGACCACGAGCAATATTTCGAGCAAGTGTCCGGTCATCGGCACGCTGGGGCCGCTGGGCTTCGAGGTGCACTGCGAGGGCGAGATCTACGGCCAGACGGCCTGGGATCTGACACAATCTCTCGTGGCCAAGCACGGTTACCGCACCGGATGGCGCACATCGGAGCGTCTGTTCTTCACGTCGCTACCCGACGCGGGAGGTTACCTCGCGAACTCGTCGGCGCCGATCTACTCGGCCTATCTCAATGCCGATGACGACGACGGAAACCTGGCCAACGGCACGCCGAACGCCGCGGAGATCTACGCCGCCTTCGACGCTCACGGGATCGCGGGGGCCCAGCAACCGAGCTCGCCCGAATGCACGCGGCCGGCGCAGCCGGCGGTTGCCGTCGTCCCGCGGTGCGATCGCCTCGATCTGACGTGGAATTCCGTGCCGGGCGCGAACCAATACGAGATCTTCCGTGGCGAGTTGCGTCTGGAACAGGCGTTGTTCCCGGTGGCCAGCATCGCAGGGGACCAGACGAGCTTCTCCGACACCGAGGTCGCTCCCGGGGCGGACTACTGGTACGTCGTAATGGCCGTCGACGCCGCGGGATGCGAGTCGACCATCGAAAACCCCGTGGCCGCGCAGCTCCAGTCGCAGCCGGTTCTGTCGATCGTGGCCGCAGCGGCGGACGACACGCCGCGAGGCAACCGCTCCGGCTTCCCCGATCCCGACGAAGAAGTCGATCTGGTGCTGAGCATCAAGAACGTCGGTGCGGCGCCCGCCGTCTTCGTCAGCGGAACGATTTCCACGCCCACGCCGAACGTAACGATCCTGGACGGCCGGGCCGACTGGCCGCGGATCGACCCCGGAGCGGTCGCGGAGAATCTCGACGTCCTGCGTTTCCGAGCCAACGCGCCGGAAAACGTCTGCGGGGCCGTCATCGAGTTCGACCTCCTTCCAGCCGAGGAGTCCGGCTGCTCGGCCGAGAGATCGTTCTTCGAGATCGAGCTCGGGGATCAGGGCGTGTGCGATCCGACGCCGGCCTGCTTTGTCGAGCCGACCTTTGCCGGTCTGGAAAGCGCCGTCAGCGGCCTCTCCTGCGCCGAGACGGCGCTGTCGTGGCAGCCAGGAGCCACCAACTGCCAGAACGCCACGATCAGCTACAACGTCTACCGCAGCACGGACGCGGCCTTCACGCCGTCGGCATCGTCCTTGATCGCGTCGGGTCTCACGTCGACCAGATTCACCGACACGCTGCTCGATGCCGGCCAGACCTACCACTACATCGTGCGAGCCTTCGACTCACGCTCGGGCGAAGACGGCAACTCGCAGAGCGTTTCCGCCGTTGCCGCAGGGCTTCCGGATAGCGTGCCTCCTGTCTTCGCGGGACTGGGGTCGGCGGTAACCGGCGCCGAATGCGGCGAGGTCGAGCTGAGTTGGCAGCCGGCTCTCGAAACCTGCAGCACGCCCGTGCTGTACGAGATTTACCGCAGCATCGACCCGAGCTTCGTCCCCGGACCGGCGACTCGGGTCGCCACGGCGATCACGACATCGTTCATCGACGCAGCCCTCGTTCCGGACGTGGATCAAACCTACGTCGTCCGGGCCAGAGACGGCTCCGGCAACGAGGATCTCAACGAGATCCGCGTAACGGCCGCCTCCGGGATCACCGACCGTATCGTGGCGCAAACCGGATTCGAATCGGGCCCCGAAGGCTGGGCCGCGACGACACCGAACGACGCCGCGACCGGGAACTGGGAGTGGGGAGACCCCCTCGCGGCGCTCGCGCAGCCCGAGGACTGCGCCGGCGGGACCGGTTGCTGGTTCACGGAACTCGCGGCGACGCTGTCCGACGGAAGGAACACCGACATCGACGACGGAACGACGACTCTGCTGTCGAGGCCGTACGACATGACCGGCATGCTCGACCCGGCCGTACGCTACAGCCGTTGGTTCAGCAACGACCAGGGAGCCGCTCCGGGAGAGGATCCGTTCATTATCGAGGTCAAGGATGACGCCGATGTGAGCTGGGTCAGTCTCGAGACCGTCGGCGCGGGTACGCCGCTCGCCTGGGTCCCGACGGAGATACCGTTCCCGGCGGCGGCCTCGGCCACGGACGCGGTGCGCTTCCGCTTCACCGCGTCGGACCTGCTGAACGGCTCCTACGTCGAGGCGGGAATCGACGATTTCGCGCTGATCGACCGACGTCAGGGCTGTAACGTTTGCTCCTTGCCGGTCACGCCCGTCGGAACGATTCTGGTCGATCGCAGCGGAGACGACGTAGTGCTGGACTGGACCGCCGATCCCGCGTCGGGCACCCGCTTCGTCGTTTACAGGCTGAGCGGTTCGACATTCGACGAGGCCCTTCGTATCGGGACCACGAACGGGCGCAGCTTCGTGGATCCGGGTGCGATGTTGTCCGGGGAGAATCTGGCCTACCGCGTCTCGGCGATCGACTCCTGCGGTAACGAGTCCGCTCTGGAATAGGAGCCACGAGGTTCGGCTTCGGGGCGTGCGTCCCGGATGATGGTTGATCTCGCTCCTGCTTCCCGTTAGGCTCTGCGGGACGTTCCACGCGAGACGCACCGGCGAGTAGGAGTGTGAGTGTGACCGAAAAGAAGCCCTCGTTCTCAGCTCAGATAGGAAGCTACCCGGCGCAGTTCTGGGTCGCCAACACCATGGAGATCTTCGAGCGCATGTCGTGGTACGGGTGGTTCACCGTCATGGCGCTCTACGTCACGGGCTCCGTCGAAACGGGCGGTCTCGGCTTCAGCACCGAGACGCGCGGAGCGCTCCAGGCGATCGTTCCGTTCTTTCTCTACGTCCTTCCGGTCGTTACCGGTGCCCTGGCCGACCGTTACGGCTTCAAGAGGAGCTTCATCGTCGCCTACATCGTGATGATCGTCTCCTACTACATGCTGGGCCAGTTCACCACCCTGCCCACCTTCTTCGTCGCCTTCATGTTCGTTGCCGTGGGCGCCGCGATCTTCAAGCCGGTCGTCGTGGGCACGGTGGCCAAGGTGACCGACGACTCGAACTCGGCCACCGGATTCGGGATCTTCTACATGATGGTCAACATCGGCGGATTCTTCGGGCCGATCGTCGCTGGAGTCGTCCGCGGGTGGGGCTGGAAGTGGGTCTTCGTGGCCTGCTCGACGTGGGCCATGGTCAACTTGATCATCGTGCTCACGCTGTACAAGGAACCTGCGCTGGCCAACGCCCAGCAACGGATCGGCTCGTTCCGCCGGGTGCTCGACAACATGGTCGAAGTGCTCGGAAACGTCCGTTTCTTCATCACCGTATTCGCGATCCTGTTCGCGTTGATGTTCGCCAACCTGCGGGTCGGGATCTTCGCCAAGTTCACGTGGTTTCACTGCGCGATCTTCGTGCCCGCGTGGCTAGTTCTGAACTTCGCGTGGGACGCGTTGATGCCGGCGGGCAGCGGCCGACCCGAGAAAGACGGCGGGCCCAAACGCAACCCGCTGATGAAGCGAATGCACTGCAGCAACTGGCGCTTCGCCCTGTTCCTGCTGATCATGTCCGGTTTCTGGACCAGCTTCAACCAGATCTTCTACACCATGCCGGAATTCATCCGCGATTTCGTAGAGACGCGCCCGGCGATCGAGTTGGTCGAATCGATCTTCGGCGAAAGCGACAGCGACGACCCGACCGTCGGGCCGGCCAGTCGCGTGGCTACGATCAACCAGTTCGAGCGTGCCGAGATCGCGAACCACGTGACGCCGCTGATCGAGGCGGTCTATCGTCCGGACGGTTCGGCCGAACTGCAGAACCTGACCGACGCCGACCTCGAGGAAGTTTCGCTCACGCTGCTACACAGCAAGGTCAGGATCGCACCCGACGACCTGAGAACCCTTGTTGCCGGGAGCGCGGGCGACGTCCAACAGCTGACCGATCAAGTCATGATTCGGGCCCGGCAAGTCAATCCCGAGTTCGTCGTCAACATCGACGCGGGGGCAATCGTTTTGTTCCAGGTGCTGATCTCGTTCCTGATGGCCAAGTTCCACCGCTTCACCACGATGATCACGGGCATGTTCATCGCCGCGGTCGGCGTGGGTCTGTCGGCCTTTGCCGGCACGGAAGGGATGATCGGGCTGGGTGGGTCGATCTGGGTCGTCGCGTTGGGTCTGTTCATATTCGCCATCGGCGAGATGATGGCCAGCCCGACGAGCCAGGAGTACGTCGGCCGTATCGCCCCGGCCGACAAGAAGGCGCTTTACATGGGCTACTACTTCGTGGCCATCGCGCTGGGAAACCTCTTCGGAGGCATCCTCTCCGGTGAGCTCTACGGGTCGTTGGCGCGCGACATGCAGCGTCCGGATCTGATGTGGCTCGTCTTCGGCGGGTTGATGCTGCTCACGGCGTTGGTCTTCATGCTGTACAACAGGTTCGCGTTGCCCAAGGACGCGGCCCACAAGCTCATGGGAGACTCGGCGGCCGGCTGAGCCAGGGCACTCTGCTTGACAGTTCTCCGCGAGAACCTAGCTTCTTCCTGGGTGGCCCGTCTCCGTTCGGGCCAGCGGAGGACGCCATGGTCAAGATCTTGCGAGTTGCTCTGGCAGGGCTGTTGTTTGCGGGCTGTCTCACCATCGTTCTCGCCGACGCCCGGCAGGACCTGAGCATCCGCAAGGAAACGAACGAAGAGCGCTACACCGTCTACAAGCTGGTCAACACCGGCGAGAAGACGATCAGGACCAAGATCGAGACGAAAAAGCGCTGTAGCGGCGTGTCCAACAACGAGAAGCCGATCGTTCGCGAGTACTGGGTCCGCCGTGGCTCCTCCGTCGAGCTGGGCCGGGCTTGGCCGCAATCCACCTGCAAGCGTAGCTACCGCATCGTCGAAGCCGACTACCCCAACGATTAGTCGATCGTCGCGGCGCTCAATCGTCCCGGGTCGACTTGGTCCATATCTCGATCCTATCGAGAAGCTCCTGCCGCTGACGATCCAGCTCTTCTTGCACAGTCGCGTCTTTCCTTGCCTGCTCTTCGACGCCCGCGTTATGGACACGGACCGCGATGTTATGGCGAACGTCCTCGATCGACTTCTGCAGAGCGACCGATGGCCATCGATCGTAGGCGCGCTCGTAGACTGCCAGGGATCGCTCAAGCTCACCCTGCACGCGGTAAACCAGCCCGAGCGAGAGATGCGCCGGAAGCATCTCGTCATCACATTCGATGGCCTGCGTCAACGATTCACCCGCGTCGTTCCAACGGCCGAGAGCCATTCTCGCTCTCGAAAGATTGAGCCAGGCAAAGCAGTGATCGGGTCGCCCCGCCAGGAAACGCTCGATCGATTCGGCCGCTCGATCGTAGTCGCCGGCACCCAGAGCCGCGCGACCCAGGAGATAAGCCGCCTCCAGGTCGTTCGGGTGGTCCGCCAGCAATCTTTCGGCGACACTCACGGCTTCCGAGTAGTGGCGCGCGCGTATTTCGGGGTCCCCGGGTGTCGCGCGCAGGAGTGCCTCGGCCAGCAACCAGTCATGGGTCTCGGTGTCCGAGGACATTCGACCCGCTCGTCGCAGCGTGGAGATTGCACGCTCATATTCCTTCGAGTAGAAGTACCCGACACCGAGCCGTCCGACGACGGCAGCCTGGTCCGGGCGGACACGATCCGCGTGTTCGAGATCCCGGACAGCCTCCGGCCAGCGCTTCAGGGCCGCGAGGGCATACCCGCGGTTCGAATAGAAGTCGAATTCGACCTCGTCGTCGATCAGGGACTCCGCGTTGTCCAGCGTCTCCGCGGCCCCTGTGTAGTCGCCGGCCCGTATCTGAGCCTGTCCCAACCCGAGGCGGTATTTGAACTGGCCCTGGTCGAGCTCGATCGCTCTCCGCAAGCTCGCGATCGCCGCGTCCGAGGCCTGTTCGCGGAGGAGGCACAGACCCAACATGTAGTAGCCGAAGTCGTACTCGGGTGAGACGTCGATCAGCGCGCGGAACTCCTCGGCCGCACTGGCATAATCACCCGAACTGTAGTGGTCCATGCCCGACCGGTAGTCGGCGGAGGTCGCTGAGAACAACGGTAGCAGCAGGGCGATCGGTATCATCCACGACGAACCGTGTCGGTGATTCGGCATCGTGCCACCTTCCTCGTTCCGCCCCTCTCGGGAGGGACGACGGTGCACGTACGCTCCCCTGAATCAACCGTCTCACGGTTTGTTTACACACGCTGCCGATGAGTCGTTCGGCTGCTGCGTTCGGCCCGCAGTCGCTTCTACCAGCCACCTCCACCCCCTCCGCCGAAGCCCCCGCCGCTGAAGCCGCCCCCGCCGGAGAAACCGCTGCCGCCACTCGAGCCGCCACCCCACTTGCTGCCGCTCGATTTCGTGCGGGGCACCGAGTACAGGTTGCGTGTCACGCTACGATTCATGTTATTGAGCAAGATGGCCATGGAACCCGGTTCCCACCTGCCCGCGCTCCTCGCGTACCACTCCGGCGGTTGCTCGAAGAGGCCGGCGAACGCCTCGACCCAGCGGTCGTGCAGGTCGAGGGCCATGGCATAGGGCAACAGGGTCTCGAACCGCTCCAGCGGGAGCTCTTTCATTCGCTCTTTCTCCGCTGTCTCCAGATACTGCTCCATGCCCTTGATGCGAGCCAGCACGTCCAGACCCAGACGGGTCCGCCGCGGCATGTGCCACGAGATGACGAACATGCCGATGACGCACGGCGCCACGAGAATCCAGTAGATCCAGTGGGCCTTGACGATCACGCCGATCGCGACAGACAACCCCAGTGCCGCGAGTGTCAACAGGCCCCATTTCTGGATGACGACACCGGGAGCACGCGGGAACAGGCCCTTTTTGACCAGACCGTCGACCAGCGTGCTCCGAACGAGCTGCACGCTCTCGTAGAATTTTCGGTTCAGTTCCGCCAGAGAGGCTTCCGTCTTGTCACCGGTGAATAGATTGTCGAGCAGGACGACTTCGAAGGGTTCGAGAGCCGTCTTCTCACGCGCTTCGGGATCGAGCTGCAGAACGAAGTCGTCGTCCTCCTGTCGGATCGTCAGTACACCGCGTACCGCCAGATCGACGATGCTCGCCGTGAGGTCTCGCTGGTGCATCCGGTCGTCGATCACGACGCCGATCTCAGAGGGCCGCAGACCCATCGGCGGTTCCCACTCGGGGATGATCGTCCGATCCTTCAGAGAATCCCGACCGAAGCGCCGCCAGAAGACGATCCACAGCCCGAGGCACAGCAGTGGAACTCCGAAGAACCAGTTCGAGCTGACGAACCACCAGGCCTTCCGTGCCCACGACGGGTGTGCGACGTGTCCGGGAGGAATTCCGACGACGATCGTCAAACCGGAGTAAACCGGCAACGATTCGGTCGTCTCGAAGACGAGCCGGTGACTCTCGGGCCGCTCCAGTCGAAAGCGCTTGGCTCGCGAGCCGTAGCCTCCCGTGAAGGCATCGGCCCGGATCGATTCGGCCGGTACGGAGGCGGGCAGTCGCACGCTGGCCGTTGCGTGCTCGATCGGCATCTGCCACTCGTTTCCCGTGACGTTCCAGTAGAACTGATCGTGTAGCCCGTAGGAGGCGTCCGCATCGTCGTGTCGCCGGATCACGTTTCCGGCGCGATAACGCACCACCACCGTCCGGACCGCGTTGCTCGCACCGGGAACACGGATCTTGAGCCGGACCATGCCTCTTTTTCGGCTCTGCCAGTACTCGAGCGAGTTGCCGTTTGCGTCCTCCACCGCGTCGACGACCAACCGGATCGTCCCGCGCCCGCCCCACGGATAGGTGTAGCCGTAGGGGATGTCGCGAAAGATGCCGTTCCAGTTTCCCAGGAACTCGACCTGCAGGTGCTCCTCCACCCTGACCTCGCCACCGGCGGTGACTTCGATCTCGGCATGGAAGTCCCGCATGGTCAGGGAGCGGGCCCACGCCGGGGATCCGGCCAGCCCGATCAGAACCGCGACGACGATCAATCTCGATCTGCTCATGTCCATGGGCTCCACTGGTGGATGACGGGAATCGAGCTGCGGCTCAAGACGGCTGCTCCATCACGATTTCCGGCGCATGGCGCTCGGCGGGCGATTCGAGCTCGAAGAATTCCCTGTTCCGCATCTGGAATACCGGCGCGAGAAGGTTGGCCGGAAACTGCTCTATGCGCGTGTTGAAATCGCGCACGGTCCCGTTGTAGTAACGCCGCGCGTACTGCAGGTGGTCCTCGAGTTCCACCAGGTCGTGATGCAATTTTCGGAAACTCCGGTCAGCCTTCAAATCGGGGTAGTTCTCGACGAGGGCGAGCAATCGATCGATCGAGTGGCTCAGCCCGTTCTCAGACGCCTGCCGGGCCGCGAGCGAGCCGGCGTTGATCGCTGCGCCCCGCGCGTTGACGACCGTCTCCAGCGTTTCTCTCTCGTGGCGGGCGTAGGCCTGAACGACCTTGACCAGGTTGGAGACGAGGTCGTGCCGGCGCCTCAACTGCACGTCGATTCCGCTGAACGCTTCCTCGACCCGGTTACGGAGGCGCACGAACGAGTTGAAGGTCAACGCGACCCACGCCAGAAGTAGGACTCCCGCGGCGACGACGGTCCCGAGAATGATCGTTCCCAAATCCATACCGAATAGCGTCGGATCTTGGATCCGCCGCGGGGCGAATCTACCACAGCGGGCGCCCGAGCCGGCCGGGTACGAAGAGATTGCGGCGCGATGCGACGGAACTGTCGGAAAGGACCGGGCTAGAATAGGTCGTTCGCGAGGGTGACCCCATGGAGAGCACGGTCGATCAGGCTCCACGATTTTCCGATCGGGATGCCGTCCGCCTGGCTCGGGACCTCTTCGGACTCGACGGATCGGTGCGCGAGCTACCCAGCGAGCGCGACCAAAATTTCCGGCTGACCACCGAGGCGGGCGAGCGGTTCGTGCTCAAGATTGCCAACGTCACCGAGCGTCGCGAGGTGCTCGAGTTTCAGAACGACGCGCTGAAACACATCGAGAGAAAACGAGCCCTCTTCGTTGAACCGGCGCGCGAGTTCCGCTACGCGACCCCTTCCCCGCAGCTGCGTATGACGACCTCCGGCGAGCCGGTTGCGAAGGTGGAGGGTCCGGGCGGCGCAGAGCACTTCGTCCGGATGCTGACCTACGTGCCGGGTATGCCGTTCGCGCTCTTCAAACCCCACGGCCGACAGTTGCAGCGGAGCCTGGGCAGCTTTCTCGGTACGTTGGACCTCGCCCTACAGGATTTCGATCACGCCGCAGCCCACCGCGACTTCTACTGGGACCTGCGTAACGCCGGACGCATCGTGCGTCAATACGGCCCGGAGATCGACGATCCGAAAAGGCGTGCGATCGTCGAATCGCTGCTCGCTCGATTCGAGACCGAGACCGCCTCGCTGCTGCCGTCTCTACGAACGAGCGTGATCCACAACGACGGCAACGACTACAACGTGCTCGTAGCCGGTCAGAACCTGCGGCACGGGCAAGTCAGCGGTGTGATCGACTTTGGAGACATGGTGCACACCTACACGGTCGCGGAGGTGGCGATCGCTGCGGCCTACGCCATGTTGGACAAGTCCGATCCGCTTCAGGCGGCAGCCTGCGTCGCCGCCGGTTACCACGCCGCTCACCCGTTGATCGATTCCGAGCTCGAGGCGTTGTTTCCGTTGATCTCGATGCGTCTGGCGATGAGCGTGTGCATCGCCGCGCACCAGAGGAAGATGTCGCCCGACAACGAGTACCTGAGCATCACCGAGCGCCCGGCGTGGGAGTTGCTCGCGCGGCTGGTGACCACCCACCCGCGCCTCGCGCACTACACGCTTCGCCACGCCTGCGGAATGACCCCGTGCCCCGACTCGCCGAAGCTGATCTCATGGATGAGGCAAAACCGGGAGCGCGCCAAACCGATTGTTCCGGCCAAGCTCGAGGGCACGGCGTTACTCGTCTTTGATCTGAGTGTGGGGAGTGTCGAGGCGGGAGCGGGTCCGGACCCGACCGACGAGACGGGCGACGTCTACCGGCCGAGCCGGGCTCGGGCATGGTCCGATCTGCTCTTCGGCCGGATGAGAGAAGCCGGTGCCCGTGTCGGCATCGGTCGCTACGACGAGGCGCGCAGGGCTTACTCGACCGAGCAGTTCGGCGTCGAAAGCGAAGAGCTTCCGGAGCGACGCACGATCCACCTGGGCGTCGATCTGTTCATGGCGGAGGGAACGCCCGTTCACGCGCCGTTCGACGGAACGGTTCACAGCTTCCGAAACAACGACGCGGAATTGGACTACGGACCGACGATCATCCTAGAGCACAGGACGACCGAGAAACCTTTCTACACGCTCTACGGGCATCTTGGCCCGGATTCCCTCGACGGGCTCCGGTCGGGCACGGCCGTGCCGGCGGGCCGGCGAATCGGCGGAATCGGCGGACCGCCGGCCAACGGAGGCTGGCCGCCGCACCTGCACTTCCAAGTCATCGCCGACCTGCTCGACGAAGAGGGCAACTTCCCCGGAGTCGCGGCGCCGAGCCGGCGCGAGGTCTGGACCAGCGTGTGTCCCGACCCGAACGTGTTGCTGGGAATCCCGGCCGAGCGCTTCCCGCGCGGACCGCGAAAGGCCGCCGAGATCGTCGCCGCGAGACGAAAAAGTTTGGGTCCGTCGCTGTCTCTCTCCTACGCGGAACCGATCCACGCCGTCCGCGGATCGATGCAGTACCTCTACGACGAGGCCGGACGATCCTATTTGGATCTGGTCAACAACGTGTGCCACGTCGGCCACTGCCACCCATGCGTCGTGCGCGCGGGGCAGACCCAGATGGCGGTGCTGAACACCAACACCCGCTATCTGCACGACAACCTCGTCGAGTACACCGAGCGATTGCTGGCCACGGTGCCCGACGCGTTGAGCGTCTGCTTCCTGGTTTGCAGCGGGAGTGAAGCCAACGAGCTGGCCCTGAGGATGGCCCGGGCGCACACCCGGCGCAGAGAGGTGATCACGGTCGACGGCGCCTACCACGGCAACACGCAAGCCCTGATCGACATCAGCCCCTACAAGTTCGACGGGCCGGGTGGGACGGGCGCGCCGCCCTGGGTGCACAAGGTTGCGATGCCCGACCCCTACCGCGGACCGCACCGGGGTCCGGGCGTCGAAACCGGGAGGCGCTACGCCGCGGAGATCGAGAGGACCGTCGAGAGCTCGCGACGACCGGGCGGGGGAGTCGCCGCCTTCATCTGCGAGTCGCTGATGGGCTGCGGGGGCCAGATCGTTCTTCCCGAAGGCTACCTGCGCGAGGCCTACCGCCACGCACGCACGGCCGGCGCGGTCTGTATCGCGGACGAGGTGCAGGTCGGCTTCGGCCGCGTGGGTAGCCACTTCTGGGGCTTCGAGACGCAGGGTGTCGTGCCGGACATCGTCACGCTCGGCAAGCCGATCGGCAACGGGCATCCGCTGGCGGCCGTGGTCACCACGCGCGAGATCGCCGAGTCCTTCGCCGGCGGGATGGAGTACTTCAACACCTTCGGCGGCAACCCGGTTTCCTGCGCGATCGGGTTGGCCGTCCTAGACGTCGTGCGGGAGCAGGGCCTCCAGGAGCACGCGCTCGAGGTGGGCGAGCACTGGAAGGCCGGCTTGACCGAGTTGAAGAACCGTCACGCGCTGATCGGCGACGTCCGCGGCCAAGGGTTGTTTCTGGGCGTCGAGCTCGTGCTAGATCGCCAGACGCTCGACCCCGCTCCGAAGCACGCGAGCTACATCATCGAGAGGATGAAGGAACACGGCATTCTGGTCAGCATCGACGGGCCGCTCCACAACGTGCTGAAGCTCAAACCGCCGATGGTCATTACCGAGAAAGACGTCGATCGCGTCGTGCGGGTGCTGGACAAGATTCTCTCGGAGGACCCTCTGAGTCAATAGCGGTTGATCAGAAGGAGAAGGTCCCCGTCTGCGCTCAGCACTGCGCCTGGCGCCCGACGGGTGCCTCGACCCGCGCGAACTGGGACTCGGCCAACCGGTAACTAGTTCCTGTTGAACAATTCGTCAGGCGCGCGGAATCGTCGAGAAAAAGCGGAAGAAAAGCACAACGCGGACCCCCAACATCCGGCATAATCGTGGGTGCGAACCGTAACG
>Ga0255055_10000132_pt1 | contig 54483 bp, 33 predicted proteins | sample JV7_2_27_MG_FD_188633 | JGI IMG/M metagenome (GOLD analysis project Ga0255055, IMG submission 188633) | Seawater microbial communities from Jervis Inlet, British Columbia, Canada - JV7_2_27 | ecosystem: Environmental > Aquatic > Marine > Inlet | place: Canada: British Columbia | collected... | reverse complement strand
AAGCCCCACAACGGGGCTTAAAGAATTAGCGACTAAAGCGGAATGTCCCCTTTTTCAGGAGCTGGGGCTGAGTACCTTGGCGAAGCTCTCCCTGTAAACGAAGAACCCGAGATAGCCCTCAAGCAGGACGATCACGATCGGCAGCGGGAGGCCCGACGGCTCCAGAAAGGCGTGGAACAGAAAGATCTGGACCACGACCGGAGCCAGCAGCACCAGTGCCAACGCGGAGAACCGGCGCACCAGCAGTAGAAGGCCGGAAACCACCTCGACAATTTTCAGCACCGGAAAAAAGTAGCCGCTAGCCGCCAGCGCTCCCATGAGACTCCCCGCTTTCTCGGGAAGCTCCGGCATCGGTATGAACTGCAAGAAACCGTTCAGACCGAAGACAAAAAAAATGAGCCCGAGCAGGATCTGTACCCCGATGTCGATCTTGGATTTCATCCTATCCTCCGCTTCTTCTCGCTCTCGGTCAGACCATGACGATCGACCGTCTTATAACACGGGGCTCGAACGCCGGAACGCTCTTCCTTAGGAAACGCGGATGCGACGTCCCGCCTTCCGGTTGATGGTCCTTTCGACCGAGAGGGTCTGGAATTTGGTCTTTTTCCGTCTTGCGGGACGCGGCGACGTGCGCTAGAATCAACAACGCATCTGAATTCATAATCAATCCGATTTCCGAGAGCGTACGGTGAAACCGGCATCCGAAAGGGCGGAACGACTGCGTGCCGCGGGTCTCAAGGTGACCGCTCCACGTTTGGCGATCCTGGGCGCGCTGGAGCAAAACCGCCAGCACCCCAGCGCCGAAGAGCTCCACCAGAGCCTCGCCGAGCTGCACCCTTCGCTCTCATTGTCCACCGTCTACGTAACCCTCGAGGCCTTCGTCCGCGCCGGCCTGGCCAACAAGATGCCCGAGGTGGACGGCCGCCTGCGGGTCGACGGGATCCAACAATCGCACGACCACGCCATCTGCCGCCGGTGCGGAGCCATCTTCGACATCGACCGTGATCACTTTCCCCTGCCGTCGGCGCCGGACCGGCTGCCGGAGGGACTGGAGGTACTTGGCGTACGTGTCGAGTACGACGTGCTTTGCTCTTCTTGTAGGGGCGAATCCTGAAATCGTTACGAGCGACCCGACAGGTACAACCACATAAGAATGGGAGGATGAAGAATGTCTGAACTGAAAGGGACCAAGACGCACGAGAACCTGAAGTACGCGTTCGCGGGCGAGTCGCAGGCAAACCGCCGCTATCTCTACTTCGCCAAGGCGGCGGATATCGAGGGTTACCCGGAGATCGCCGGGCTGTTCCGCGACACGGCGGAGGGTGAGACCGGCCACGCCCATGGTCATCTCGATTACCTGAAGAAGGTCTCCGACCCGGCCACCGACATGCCGTTCACCGACGTCGAGGAGATGCTCAAGTCCGCCGTCGCCGGCGAGACTCACGAGTACACCGACATGTATCCCGGTATGGCCAAGAGCGCGCGCGACGAGGGCTTCGAAGAGATCGCCGACTGGTTCGAGACGCTGGCCAAGGCCGAGCGTTCCCACGCCGGCAAGTTCCAGAAAGCCATCGAACAGGTCTGATCCGACGATTCGCCGGGGCGGCCGCGATCGGCCGCTCCGGCCCGTCGTCGCTCTCGATGCGGTGACCGCGGGACGCTCGAACCTGCGGATCTCGACCGCGTGTCCAAATGCGGGGTGAACCATGGCGGAGGGTAGCAGCGGTGGGCGCGACCTGGACATCATCAAGTACGCGCCCACGGACGGCCTGACATACAACCCCAACGATCCCAAGTACTGGGACGAGGCGGCGCTGGAGAAGGAGTTGATCCGCAGCTTCGACCTGTGTCACGGCTGCCGGATGTGCTTCAAGTTCTGCCAATCGTTTCCCACGTTGTTCGACGCGGTAGACGAACGTGGTGACGTGCGCAAGATCCCCGAAGAAACGCGGCGCCAGATCGGGGACGAGTGCTTTCAGTGCAAGGTGTGCTACACCCAGTGCCCCTACACCGAAGCCGAAGGGCACGAGTTCAAGCTGGACTTTCCCCGCCTGATGCTGCGCATGAACGCGGTGCGCCGCCGCAAGACCGGAATCCCGTTGCGCGAGAGGATGCTGGGCAATCCGGACCGTTTGGGCAGGTTCTCGTGCAAGGTCGCGGGTCTGGTCAACGCGGTGCAGTCGTGGCGCCCGCATCGCGTGATGATGGAGAAGCTGGCGGGCATCCATCGAGACAAGCTGCTGCCGACATTCGCGTCGACGACTTTTCAGAAATGGGTCGATGGAGAGCGGGCGCGTCCCGAGCGCTCGATGGATGATGGACGACGGGTCGTACTGTTCGCGACCTGCTTCGTCAACTACAACAAACCCGAGGTGGGCCAGGCCGCGTACCGTGTGCTGACCCATAACGAGTGCAGCGTGGCCTGTCCCGAGCTCAATTGCTGCGGCATGCCGGCGCTCGACGGCGGGGACATCGACTTCGCCCGGAAACAGGCCCGGCACAACGTGAAAACGCTGCTGCCCTGGGTGGAGCGCGGTTACGGGATCGCGGCGATCAACCCGACGTGTAGCCTGATGATGCGTCAGGAATATCCCGAGTTGCTCGACGATCCGGCCGATCGGCCCATCGCCGAGGCGGCGCGCAAGGTCGCAGGCGCGACTCGTGACGTGTGCGAGTACTTGAACGAGCTGCGCAAGGAAGAGCGCTTCAAGGAAGATTTTAAGAGCACCCCGGCGGGCAACGTCGCCTACCACGCGCCGTGCCATCTGCGAATGCAGAATATCGGATTCCGCGGCCGCGACCTGATGCGGCGCATCCCGCAGGTCAAACCCCGGCTGACCGCCGAGTGCTGTGGCCACGACGGGACCTGGGCGATGAAGACCGAGTACTTCGAACTGGCGATGAAGAATGGAACCAAGGCCTTCGAGGGCATGAAATCCGCGGAAGCCGAGGTCTGGAGCACCGAGTGTCCGCTGGCCGCGCTCCAATTCGAGCAGGCCTGCGGGAAGAAGCCGCTACATCCGATCGAGATACTCGATCGGGCCTACCGTGCCGACGGGTTCGCGACGCGGCTCGACAGCGTGTCCGACGACGATCGGCAGCGCTAGGAAGGAAGAAACGATGGGGCTGTTGACGGAAAAAGAGATCCTGGGCAAGACCGAGTACGACCAGATGCGACCCGACTTCAGACGTCGCATCATGCGCATCAAGAGCAAGCGTCGGGTGCTCGTGGGCGATCATTGCTCGGTCCACTTCGAATGCCGCGACACGATGCACTACCAGGTGCAGGAGATGTTGCGAGCCGAGGACAGTTGGGACCGAACCGGTGCCGTGGCCGAGGAATTGGAAGCCTACAACCCGCTGATCCCACGACGAGGCGAGCTTTCGGCGACGATCATGTTCGAGTACGAGACTCCCGAGGAGCGCCAGGAGCACCTGCCGAAGTTCGCGGGGATCGACGAGCACGTCTGGCTCAGGATCGGCGAGACGGAACCCGTGCTCGCCCTTTTCGATCGGGGCCAGATCGACGATCGAGGCGTTTCCTCCGTTCAGTACGTCAAGTGGAGCCTGAGCGACGACCAACTGGCGAAACTCGGCCAGGATGGCACCGTGATACGCCTGATCGTCGACCACCCGCACTACCGGGCCCAATCCGTCCTCTCCGAAGAAACCCGCCAAGAAATCAAGCACGACCCCACCTAACGTAGATCGGGGACGTTTCCCAAATCGGTGTTTTGGGGACAGGTCAAGCGTCGCGTTTCCCAGTCCGATCGACATGAAGTACTTGACCTGTCCCCAAAACACCGATTTGGGAAACGTCCCCGATCTACGTTAGCTGCCTTCCTTTGGAGCTTGTAGAGCCTCTTTGTCCCATATAGGGAACAAATGACGGGGTTATGCTCTCCATTCGCGTTCAGAGGCGGGTGCAGCGTGAGAATCTGGAAGTTCCCCGATCAAGTTGTGCGGCTGGCGATTCTGTTCGCGATCGCCATCGTCGCGCTAATCGTCGTGCGACAGCGCTTCGTCCCGGAGTCGTTCGGAGAGGAAGGGCACTACCGCGCCGATGCCGTCGGCGTGATCGCCGCCCAGGAGCTCCGCTACGCGGGTATGCAAGTCTGCGCGGACTGTCACGACGACACGACCGAGATCAAGAATGCGTCGTACCACCGCGGGATGACCTGCGAGGGCTGCCACGGCCCGGCTAACGATCACGCAAACGACCCCACGGAGATCCTGCCGTTCATCCCCACGGGCCGCGACAGCTGCCTGCGCTGCCACGACTACAGGCCCGCGAGACCGACCGGCTTCCCGCAAATCATTGAGAATCTGCACAACCCCATGGAAGCGTGCATGGAATGCCACGACCCGCACGATCCGACTCCGCCCGAGCTGCCGGAATCGTGCTCGGCGTGCCACGCGGCGATCGCCAGAACGAAGGCCGTATCGCATCACTGGTCCCTGGATTGCGAGACCTGTCACGAAGCACGGAGCGAGCATCGAGAGAATCCCAGAGCCAACCTTCCGACCAAGCCAACCGCGAGGGAGTTCTGCGGGCAGTGCCACGCCAAGCAGGCCGGTAGTTCGGCCTCGATTCCACGCATCGAGCTGGCGACGCACGGCGGTCGGTATCTGTGCTGGCAGTGTCATTACCCGCACTACCCCGAGGGGCGCTAGATGGCAAACGTCGACGACCGAAGAGGGTTTCTCGCCAAGCTGCTGAGCCTGCCTTGGGTCGCGGTCGTGCTGAGCGCGCTCGGCCCGGTGAAGGTTCTGGCCCAGGAACGCGAGGTAGAGAAAGCGGAGGAACCGCCGCGCCGCACCTACGCCATGGGAGTCCAGATCGACCGTTGCATCGGCTGTGGCTTGTGCGTCGAAGCCTGCAAGACCGAAAACGACGTCTTGCGCGAGCCCTTTTTCTATCGAACCTGGGTCGAGCGTTACGAGCTCGACGCCGACGGCGAGGCGACCGTGAGCAGCCCCGACGGCGGAATCAGCGGGTTTCCGCCGAGCGAAGATCGGCCCGACGTACTGCGTAGCTTCTTCGTCCCCAAGCTGTGCAACCAGTGCGACAAGCCGCCTTGCGTCCAGGTCTGCCCCGTCGGCGCGACTTTCAAGACTCCGGACGGCGTGATTCTGGTCGACACCGACTACTGCATCGGCTGCCGCTACTGCATCCAGGCCTGCCCCTACGGCGCGCGCTACCTCGACCCGCGCACCAAGACCGCCGACAAGTGTACGTTCTGCTACCACCGCATCACCAAGAATCTGCTGCCCGCTTGCGTCGAGGTCTGCCCGACGCAAGCAAGGGTCTTCGGCGAGCTGGGAACCAGGAGTAGCCCGCTGCATCGCATGAAGCGCCAGAACAGCTTGCAGGTGCTCAAACCTGCGCTGAACACGAGCCCGAAGGTGTTTTACTCCGACCTCGACGGAGAGGTGCGTTAGCCGTGGAAGAGCTTTTCGAACATCTCCAATCGGCCCTGACCCAGATCTCGGGCTACATCTATCCCAACGAGGTCGAGCTGCACTGGAGCCTGCTCGTCGTCATCTATCCCTACGTCACGGGCCTGGTCGCCGGGGCGTTCATCCTGGCCTCGCTGGAAAAAGTGTTCCGGGTCAAGGAGGTCGAGCCGACCTACCGGCTGGCGATGTTGACCGCGCTGGCCTTCCTGATCGTCGCCCCGCTTCCGCTGCTGGCGCATCTAGGCCATCCCGAGCGGTCGTTCGAGATATTCCTCACGCCGCACCTCAAGTCGGCGATGGCCATGTTCGGTTTCGTCTACGCCTGGTACCTGATGGTCGTGCTGCTGCTCGAGATCTGGTTCGAGTACCGCGCCGACCTTGTTCGCTGGAGCCATGAATCAAGCGGACTCAAGAAGGTTTTCTACTGGGTCCTGTCGCTCGGGTCGCGCGACCTCTCCGAACCGGCGGTGGCCTTCGATCGCAAGGCCGTACACGTGATCACGCTGATCGGTATCCCCTCGGCGTTTCTGCTCCACGGCTACGTCGGCTTCATCTTCGGCTCGGTCAAGGCAAACCCGTGGTGGAGCAGCGTGTTGATGCCGATCGTGTTCCTCTTCTCGGCCATTGTCTCGGGCATCGCCCTGGTGCTGCTGCTGTACTACGTGACCACGATGTTCCGACGCAAGGAACTGGACATGGCCTGCCTGGACAAGTTGTCCTCGTTCCTGCTCTACGCGCTGATCATCGACCTGTCGCTGGAGACGCTGGACTTCGTCCACCGTCTTTACGAGTCCGAGGAGTCGATCGAGATTCTCTCCGAGCTGATCTTCAGCCGGCTGTTCATCAGCCTGACCATCGTGCAGCTCCTGCTGGGGACGCTCGGCCCGATGCTGCTGCTGGCGATCGGGCGTTTCTCGCGCCTGGCGAACGAGTTCCGGCGGACGCTGTACTTCGTCGCCGCCCTGCTCGTACAGGTCGGCATCTTCAGCACGCGCTGGAACGTCGTCGTCGGCGGGCAGTTGTTCTCGAAGAGCCTACGCGGGTTGACCTACTACAAGATGCAACTCGGGGGGGTGGAGGGCCTGTTCGTCGGCATCGGACTGCTCGTTCTCCCGTTCGTGATCCTGTACGTGCTGGCAAAGATCCTGCCGCCGTGGGACGCGGCCAAGGCGTCGTAAGAACTCAATTCTTACGACGAGCCAGGCGCGGAGCCAGGATCAACGCTCCGCCGTAGAGCGCGAACGAGATGAACAGGGTCAGCGGGCGGCCGGCTCCGAGGTCCTCGAAGAGCAGTTTCGCGCCGCCAGCGATCAACAGCGGATAGACCAACCAAGCCGCCTCGGGCAAGCGCTCCCAGCGACCCAGCAAGGCCAGTCCGATCGCGGAGAGCGCGACCACTCCCGTGCGCAGCGTGGCCAGCGTCGCCGGATCGACATGCGCCTGCTCGCCCCGGGGAAGCACCCCGGTGATCAGAGTCACCACGATGCCTCCGATTCCCAGCAGGAGAACCAGCAACACGACGAGCTTGGGCATCCGGGAGAATCGACCCCAGGTCTTTCCGTGCGTGGCCACGGTGAACCAACTGCACGCCGCGGCGACGGCGAGCACGACCAAGATAGGAAACGAGATCCACGCGGCCGAGGCAATCGCCGGCCCGGTGAAGGCGTCCGTCGCCGAGTCGAACAGTCTCGCACTCACCGCACCCGCGACGACATAGACCGCTCCGTGCAGGCTGAGCGTCGCCCGCCCGCGAACCGCGCCGAGCCAGGCCGCGAACAAGCCGACGGCGGCGTAAGCGATTCCGCGCCCCGCGCCGTCGACGAGTACACCAAAGCCGACCAAGGTGAATACCAGTGCCAGCGTGGTGTAGAAGATGAAACTCTCACGCCTCTCGAGCGCCGTGTCGATGAAGGCGAACGACGCCCCGTAGCTGCCCACGGCCAGGAGGAGACTGACGACTCCGAGCGGGACATCGGAGATCAAAGTCGTCTGCGTGACGGCGATGCCCCCACCGAGCCCGACGATCAGCACGGCGATTCCCTGCATAATCGCCGCCGCGGAGACCTGCTCGTGTCTGACGAGGGTGCGATAGTAGAACGTGCCGAGATAGAGCACGACGAGCGCCAACTGAAGACCGACCAAACCGGCGAGGTCGATCACTTCCGCGACGCGCTCGCCCTCGCCGACCAGCGCGATCGTCGTCAACATCAGCACCGCCACGTCGACCACGATCGCCACGAACCAGCCCAGGCCGCGCCATCCGCGTAGGTAGACCAGACAAATCGTCGTCAGGCCGAGCAGCAACACCAGCGAGGCGTAGAGGATCAGCATCTTCGTGGCCACGGCGAGAGCCAGTGCCGTCGCCGTCGCGGCCAGCGTGAAGACCCAGGCCATCGGCCTCAGCTTTCGATGCGAGGCGATGGCCAGGGCCAATCCCGTGATGACGGCCAACGCCAAGGCGCCGGCGGCGGGCGAGAGAAAATTGAACTTGGCGGTGGCCTCCCATAACAACGGATAGGCGATGATCGTTGCTGCGAGAGCGTGAAACCCGGCGCTGTTGTGACGCTTTTTGCCCGCTGCGCGGTCGGCCAGAACGAGCCACAGAATCGCGTAGCCGATGCCCAGCGCGAGTCCCACGGCACGAGGTACCATGCCCATCTCGGTCACGGCCCGCAGAGCAAACGCACCGCCGAGAACGACGAGCGTTCGGCCGATGAGGGGAACGATCTCGAGCGATGCGCTCTTGTCCGGTTGTTCCTGCGGACGGACGGTGGCAACGGCCTCGTCTTCGGCGACGGGCTCACCTGCCGGCTCCCGCACGCGAGCTGTGGACTGCTGCTCGACCTCGGCGAGACGTTGCTCGATGACGTCGAGCCGTCCCGCGAGACGTTCGATCTTCGATTCCAGTGTCGATCGGTCGTCGCTCAAGTTCCCCTCCTGCTCCTCGGGCATCGGGGGAGATTACACCGATGCGCCCGACGGGTCGCAGTCTACCTTGTCGACCAAATGGATCGGAGAGGTCGATAAACGCCGGCGTCAGTTGGACCAGCGGCCCCAGTCCTCACCTTCCGCCGGCGGCAGCTCGAAGCAGTTGGTCGACGCGTGGTACCTCTCCTCCAGGGCCCGACGGTACGGCGCGAGCGATGCCTCGATGGTGTCCGGCAGACCGTCCTGCCACAACACCCGCATCGGGTGGGACTCGAATCGGTTGATTTCGGAGACGAGCTCCTGGCGCCACTCGTCGGTCTCCTCGGAGGCACTGGCCGCGGGCAGCGAGTCGAGCTGGTTGCGCAGGATGGCGAGCAGGTAGCGCCGGTAGCGGCGCCTCACCTGCTGCGGGCCGTAGGTGGCCTCCTCGTCGTCCATGATCCTCCGGCCCCTTTCGTTCCCGCGGCCGGGCCCGGTCTCCTTGGTGATGACCGGTCCATCATCCGGGGAGCGCCCGAGCCAGGAGTGGTAGGCGATCGAGTAGATGTAGACGTATTCGCCCAGCCCCATCTCCTGCTCGAGCAGGGCCTGGTTGCGTTGATCGACATACTCGCCGATCGGATTGATCAGAGAGGCGACCATCCCGATTGCGGCGAGAATCTTCTTCAGAACCGAGTCTTTCTCGTCGAGAAACTCGTCGGGCGGAAAATCGGCGAACAAGGTGTCCAGGCCGGCCTGTGCTTCGACCAGCGACTCGCGGACGGCCAGGAAGCGCTCCAGTCGATCGGGCGGGATCGCGCCGCCGGGAGCCGGCGCGAACTCCTCGATCTCACCAAAAGTGGAGACAATCTCCTCATGACTCGCGATCGCCTCGGTGACGCCCTCGAAGGTGCCGCGCAGCCAGATCACGAAACTGAGCGTAACGGCGACGCCCACGACGATGAGCGCGACGCAACCGATACCGCAGCCGATCAGCCATTTGCGCGCCATGCGGGACCTCGTCGCGGAATGCCGCGAGACCGATTACCGATGATTTTGCATTGCGAATTCCAGCGCGTTGCACATCTCGCTGTAGTTCGCTTCGAGGCGTTCCCGGAACGGCTCGAGCGAATCGGCGAGCACCGGAGGCAACCCGTCGATCCACGGCAGGCGGTACCGATCGGCCTCCATCGCGGCGATCTCGGCCTCGAGCGCCGAGCGCCACGACGCGGTCCGCTCGACCGGTCCCGCACGATCGAAAGCCTCCAGTTGATTGCGCAGCACCGGGAGCAGCTGCTCGTTCAACTCCTTCAGCGTGGCCTCGCGCCGTCGTTCGCGGACCTCGAACTCGTCCTGGTCGTGATCGTCGTCGTCATCGTTCGAGCCCACCAACCGGAACGGTGGGCCGTCGGCCGGGGACTTGCCGAGCCACGAGTAGTAGACCACGGCGTAGGTGTAGTAGTACTCGCCGAGTCCCATCTCGGCTTCGAGCATCGCCTCGTTGCGAGCCGTCAGGAAGTCCGCGATCTGCGGGATCAGCCCGATGCCGGACCGAATCGCACCGAAGATCCGCCTTGGTGAGGTCATTTCCCGACCTTGCTCCGCGTCGGAGAGCAGACGCAGCGATCTCTCCATCTCCGCGCGGGTCGGCGCCATGATCTCGCCGACGGACAGGAAGGCCTCCAGCCGCTCGGAACGGATCCTGCCGTCCGCCTCGGGACAGAACTCGCTCGCGTGACCGAAACGGTCGGTCACGCGGCCCATCGCTGCTTCCGTCTGCTCGAAATCCTCTACGACGTTGCGGAGGAAATAAATGAACAATCCGACGACGGCGACACAGATCACGGCGAGGGCCAGACAACCCACGCTGCATCCGACCAGCCATTTGCGTGAGGCCTCCGACACGACTCCATCTCCCTCGCGATCCGAAATCCCGGGATCGAGGACGAGATCGGATCCAGGGTAGCAGGAGGCAAAGCGGACAGACGAGGGAGCTTTTGTCGGTTGGCGAAGCGACCTAACCTATAATGGCCGGCCCTCGCCGTCGCGAGGCATCTTATGCAGCGGACCGAGGCAGCGGCTCGTAGCGCTCGGGCGAAACGCCCGCGTGGCATGCCGTCGGGCCTGGCGACGGCAGGAATCGCTGCGATCGTCGGCCTCGTCTTTCTATCCTGGACCGACCCGGATGGTCCGCTTGCCGGCCTGGTCGACATCGCGTTGCGCAGCGGGTTCTGGGGTCTTCTACTCCTCTCCACGGCCCGTCTTGCCGCCTGGATCGTGGGCTCCCGGCTGACCGGATTGGCCCACCTGGCCTGGGATGGTGCCGCCGGGCTCGGCCTGCTCGTCGGCGCCCTATTGGCGGTCGGACTGTTACCGGGGGGATTCCGAATCACGACGATCTCGGCAGTACTGGGAGGCGGGGTCGTCCTGGCCGTCGTGCGCGCCAGAGTCGATCCCGTCCCGCGCTTCGCCCGGAGCCCCGCCCCGTCTACCGTGGTCGGCTGGCTGACGTTGTTACTCGTCGTCGTAGCGGTGGGTGGTCTGGCCTGGAATCGTGTTCCTCCGTTGTTCTTCGATACGCTGGCCTACCACTTCGCGCAGCCGGAGCTCTGGCTCGTCAACGGCAGGATCGCTCCCGAGGTGTGGAGCCTGCACTCGTGGTTCCCGCCGGGCATGTCGGTGCTCTACGGAATCGGTCTCGCCGTGGGCGGCGAGGCCTGGGCCAACGACGCCAACCTGCTCGTCGGCCTGCTGTTGCTCGGCGTGGCGTTCGATCTCGGCCGCCGCTTGTTCGGTCCGGCCGCCGGCTTGGTCTCGGTCGTGGTGTTGCTTTCGTTGCCCATAGTGCTCTACGCGTTGGCGATCCCGGCTGCCGATTTGGGACACGGCCTGCTGACGGTGGCCGCTCTGGGAAGTCTGTCGCTGCGGAGAACGAGCGGACATGCCTGCTGGACGCCGCGCGCCGGCCTTTGTGCAGCGGGTGCCGTGCTGACCAAATACCTCGGTCTTCTCGTCCCGGTCGCGCTCGGCGTGGTGTGGTTGCTCTTTCCGTTCGGCTCGCGAGCCCGCTTCCGTGAAGCCCTGCTCTTCGTGGCTCCGGTCGCCCTGCTCGTTACGCCGTGGCTCATCGCCAACACGACGACCGTCGGCAATCCGGTGGCTCCGGTCCTGGCGGGCGTCGTGCCGACGCGGGGTCTGGCCGAGGGTGGGGCGGACGGATTCCGTGTCGACGCGCGCGGCGGGTTACCCGGCCCCAGCAAACTTGCACCTCTCGGTCCTCGACTGATCGTGGGAGACGATCAGGAGTCGCGCATCTACCCGACCCCGGCCTGGGGTTGGCTGCCCCTGATCCTGGCCCCGGTAGTCGTGCTCGCGATGCGGAAGGACCGGCAGTTGCGTCTGTTGGCGGGCGGTGCGCTGGCCCTGTTCGTGATCTGGCTCTTGACCTTCCGTTGGGAGCGTTTCCTCGTCGCCGCCTCGACACTCCTGGCCGTCGCCCTCGCCGGTGCGGCGGTGTGGCTCTGGCGTCGCGGCGGGATCTTGCGGATTCTCCTCCTCGCCGCGTCGGTCATCGCGGCGATGTCGATCACGCTGGCGATCCGGGAGATCACACGCTTTACCGGGGCAACCTCGGTGGCACTCGGGAGGGATACGCCGAGGACGTTCGTGGAACGAGCGTTTCCCACTGCGCGGCTGTACCGAACTTCGAACGAGACTCTCGACCGGGCCACGGACCGCGTCCTCTTGCTGGGCGAAATGCGTCACTACGGTCTCCGTCTGCCCAGATGCGCGCCGACGGGATTCAACCTCCATCCGTTGGTGGAGGCGCTACGGACTCATGACGACACCTCGGAGGTTCATCGCGAGCTTCGGCGACAGGGCTTTACTCACATCATCGTCGACCCCGGATGGATCGCACGAAGCGCGGCAGGCTACCCGTCGCTGGCCCTACTGCGGGAGCGGCCCGAGACTCTGAGGCGGTTCCTGGGCTCACTCGGGGCCCCGCTCGCCGTCGAGGGTAACGTGGCGCTGTTCAGGATCCGCGAATGATCGATCGGCGTGACCTCTATCGAGCCGCGGCGCTGATCGTGGTTGTCTGTGCCGCCTATGCGGCTGCCCTGGGCGCAGGCTTTTTCTCCGACGACTACCAATGGCTTGGACGGATGAACCCCACGCTGGAACGGCCGTCCTACCTCTTCAGCATTTTCTATCGCGATTTCAACCCGGTGCTGCACGCGAGCTTCCTCCTCGACTGGATCGTGGGCGGACCGAACGCCGTGGTCTACCACGCCGACTCGATCCTGATCCACGCCGTGTGTGCCGGGCTACTGCTGCTGCTGTGCAAGCGTGCAAGCGGCAACTCATGGTTGGCGGCTCTCGCGGCGCTTGCGTGGGCGCTGAACGTGCGCATATCCGAGACCGTCATCTGGGCGGCGGCGCGAGGTCACTCGCTGGCGACACTGTTCGTGCTCGCGGCGCTGCTGGCACTCGGCTCGCGCGCGCGTTGGCGCGAGGTCGTAGGCGTCGCGCTGCTGGTGCTGGGGTTGCTGACCAAGGAGACGGCCCTGTTCCCCATCGCGCTGGTTCCGTTCTTCGTCCCCGAGCCCCGGCGCGCCTGGCGATTGTATGGGGCGCTCGCCACGGTCGGTGTGGCCTTCGTCCTTTTCAACCTGCTTGCCAAGCCGGAGTTTCACACTTCGCCGGCGGGCCCGGCGGCGCTCTTGCTGAAGGTCCCGTTCATCCTGTTGCGGCCGCTCGGACTCGGCGACTTCTACGATTTCAGCTGGCTCTTGCTCTTGTTCGTGCTGGCGGCCTACGTCGCGATCACGTTCTTGCTGCGGCGGACGCCGGCACTCGTGGGCCTGTTGTGGGTTGCGGTGTGCACGGTGCCGATCATCCCACTGGACAAGCTCTCGTCGCGCTATCTCTACATGATGTCGGCGGGCTACGCCCTGGTCCTGTGCGGGGTCGTGCCCTGGATTGCCCAGCACATCCGCGACCGCTCGTTGCGCCGGATCGTGGCCGGTCTGGCGCTGACCGGTCTATTGATCATGACCGCCGGCAATCTGGTCAACATCCAACGCGAGATCGGTGATTACGCGATCCTCGCCCGGCCCTACCGCGAGTGCGTCGAGGCACTGGGTCCGCACCTGCGGGCCGTGGCGCCCGGCGACACGGTTGTCATTGTCGATGACGGGCCTCGAGACGCGATTCGCAGCCTGACGGACGAGATCGCGGCACGGAGAAACATCAACAAGTTGATTCCCTACCGGGCCGGTGCCGTGGACGGCTTGATCGAATTGCCCGATCTGTTGAATACCGTGCGCAGGACCCCGGGGCTTCTCGGGTACGTCGCGGAACTCGAGGCATCGGGACTGCCCTGCTATGTTTACTATGATGGCACGCGCGCGTGGGCGGCCGACGTGGTCCCGGACCGGCCCTCCCCCCCCGAACGCGTGTTCACGGCTCGCTGGGGCGAGGCGAGAGGCTTTTTCGGAGACGACGGCGGTTGAGCCGCACCAAGGAGCACCGAGACGATGAGACGCAGACTCCCCTTCATCCTGGTCGTCCTGCTGATCCTCACTCCAGTGGTATGGGCCGACCAGGAACAAGATGACGAAACGATCTCCAGTCCCGGGGAGATCAAGCTACGCGGCTGGGGATTGAGAGTGGGTCTGGCCGACGATCCCGACCAGATCGTGGGCGGAGCGCACTGGGACCTCGGAAGGATCGTCGAGAATTTGCGCCTGCAGCCCAACCTAGAGTTGGGGGTCGGCGACGACGACCTAACCCTGTTCGGTTCGGTTCCCGTCCACTATCTGTTCCAGATCGACTCTGACTTCACGCCGTACGCTGGTGGCGGCGTCGTGCTGGGTCTGGTCGAGCACGACCGGCCCGAGCAGGCCGGGGGCGACGATACCGAGGTCGAAGGCGGGCTTCGTGTCATCGGCGGTCTGCAGTGGTCGCGGAAGAGCGGCAAGCCGTTCGCGATCGAGATGAATCTGGGGATCGGCGACATCCACGATCTGCAGATCAAGGTCGCCTGGACTTTCTAGTCCTTCTAACCCTGTTCCTTCGGCTCTTCGTCGTCCTTGGGAATCTTCTGGTCGGGGTGCAGCTTGAACAGCTCGCGCGTGATGCCCGGCGTGAGCGTCGACATCCCCTGGGCGTCTACCTCGAGGTCGTCGAACGGGCCGCGGACGGAAAACAACGTCGCGATAATGCCCTCCTCGTTGGGCCCGGTAAGCACCTTTCCCAGCAGGGGAATCTTTCCGATCGCGCGTTGAATCGTCGCCACCGGAGCGACCGAACCTCTCACGGTCACAGCCTTGCCATCGAAATCGACGATGCCCTCGGCGGTCATGCCGATCCCCTCGCCGAATACCCGCCCGCCTTTGATGCGCAATTTTCCCCCGCCGAGGGTGAACAGGGCCTCGGCCCTGCGGAACCGCAGCCCCTCGCCCTCCAGCGAACGGAGCAGACCGGTCAACGAGCCGAGCCTGAGGATGTTGGCCAGCACGGGCGACTCGATAAGCGTGATGTTCCTGACCTCGAATCTCCCGTCGAGAGGCTCGCCGGGGGCAGGCTGCGCCACGGTGATCTCCAGCTCACCGCCTTCGAACCGGCTGAGCCATCCCATCGAGCTCACCACGCCGCCCGCGTCGGTGGCGTTCAAACTTCCGGCGTAACCGCCCTCGGCAGGCCCCCAATCGGCGTTCAGCTGGTTGTTCTCGCTCGTCTGGCCGCCGGCATGCAGCTTCTGCAGGTATCGGCCGTCGAAATAGCCATTCCCCGACAGGCCCCGCAAGATGACCTGATCGTTGAAGACGACCTCGTCCAGCTCGACTTCGATCGTTACCGGCGGCCTCGCGGTCGGTTCCCCTTCCGGCCCCTCTTTCGTCTGCTCGGCGGAGACGGGCTGTTCTTGCGTCAGCGGTGTGACGTCGAAGCGCTCTCCCTTGATGCGGATGCCGTATCCGCCTTGCTCGGTTCGTGTGATTTTTCCGCTGACCCGCGTGCCCGCGTACTCCAACGTCTCGAGCGACACGCTTCGCAAGCTCATAGGGTCGCCGTCCAGGGTGACATCACCGCGTGCGATCAGATCGGCGACTTTCACGTCGATCTGATCGATCGACCAACTCTTCAGTTCCGGCGAGCGGGCGACGAAGCCCGCACGCCCCGCCGTGCCGGCGGCCTTACTCCAGGCCAATCGCTCGATCTCGATCGCGTTGTCCGTCAAGTCGATCTCGACGGCGACCTCGGTCGCCCCGTCGCGGCGCGCGGTGTATTTCACCGCAACGGTGGCCGGACCCGAAACGAAGGGCTGGTCCGGAATCCCCAGCGCCCGGCGACCTTTGTCGTCGAGCACGATGCTTCCTTCGACGCGGCGCTGGATCTCGGCGCCGTCGAGGTGCTCTTTGTACTGTAGGGACGCAGGGACACCGTTGAGCTTCGTCCGGCCTCCGATCGAAATCGCGTCACCCTCGTAGGACAACGAGAGGTCGCCGTCGCTGATTTGCAGATCCAGTGGGGCCTTGCTCCAGGAGAATCCTTGCAAATCGGCATTGACGGAGAGGTCGAGTGTTTGGTGCCGCGAGTCACTCGACAGCGGGAGGCCGAGCTTCAACCGTGCTGCGGCGGTACCCGAAACATCGGCCGCCGCGATGATCGAATCGTCGATGATCGTGAGAGGCTCCCCGCTGATCAGTTCGAGCGCCGTTTTCAGTGAGGTGGTGCAGTTGACGTCGAGTTCCAGTCGATCGTTGTGATCGTTGAGACCCGTGATCGAAACGTCGGACCGGCCGATCTCGATGTCGTTCAATCGTCCCGCGTCGACCGTGAAGTCGAGTCCGGCAAGTGTGGCTGTCCCCTGGCCGGAGATCCCCACGATGGGTGGCTGCGGCTGGAACGCGTCGACCGTCAGGCCTTCGAACTCGAACGAGCCGCTGAGCTCGTCGATCTCTAGTGCCGGTGCTTCGATGTCGGCAATTTCCAGCGCTAGCTCGGCTGCGACCTCTCGAACGAGGCCCGCGGGAATCTTGTTGACGACCCACTCGCGAGCGTCGCCGGCGGCCAGTTCCGGCCAGTAGAGCCGCAGCCGGTTCACGGCCAACTCGTCCAGCCGGCCGGTCAGACGTCCTCGATAACCGTTTCCGTGCCGGTTGGCCTTGAGGCGAACCGTGAGGTTCGACGGTCCCAACACGACTCGCATTTCATCCAGCCGGATCGTCTTGAACTCGTCCTCAACGCTACCCTTGACACTGATTCCGCCGAGCTCGAGTGGCCGGTCGTACACACCGGGAACGGTCAAGCGGCCGGGCGCGGCCTGCAGGTCGACCTGCAAGGTACGGACCTTCAAGTCCGAGAGATCGAAGTCCACGGAGCCGCGTAGCGGAAAGCGAACGTTGCTCAGCGGCGCCAGCTCGGGAACCGTTTCGGCGATCAACCAGGGCTTGAGCTCGGTCAGCGTTAGCTCTCCCGAGGGCGAGCGGAGGCCGTCGGTGAAGTCGACGCTTCCCGCGAGGTTCCCCTTGTGACCTTCCAGCTCGAAGCTGACCCGCCTGAGCTCGACACCATTGGCGAGCACCGTCTTGATGCTGCCCTTGAATGGCTCACTGAATCCCTGAAGCGGCGCGAGGGAAGGGCCGAGCTGCGCCAGGGCCGCCGGCGTCAAGGCGTCGAATTCGATCGTCGTGTGCAGGTCGCGATCGACGAATGCCAATCTCGATGTGACGTTCACCCGGCCGAGGTCGGCTCCGAATCTGGGGTCGAGAGAGATCTTGACGTGTAAACCCTCGCCGTCCCGCTCGACCATGAGGTGGGTCTTGTCGGCGCCCCAGTCGACGCCGAGCAAACGGTCGTGCACATCCAGGCTCGCATTGTGAATATCGAAGCGGGCGAGCCGACCCAGTGGCCGGTTCGGATCGGGCGGCTCGAGAAAGATCTCGACCCAGTCCGTTTTGGTCCCGTCATCGACCTGCTGAGTGTCGTCCGCCTTTTTCCCCAGGCCGAGCTCGAAGGAACCGTCACTCGCTCGGACCACTGAGAACTGCGCGTCCGCGAACTCGAGCGCAACGGGTTCAACTTCGCCATCGAGCAGCCCGCTCAGCGAGAGCACGACACGAAATTCTGAAAGGCTGGCCAACTCAACGCCGTCGCCACCGATGAGGCGCACCTCGGTTGCTCGAACCCCGAGGGGTTGCTTCCAGCCCGACCAGCGGAGCGAGAGCCCGCCGAGATCGATACTGAGAGGCGCCAACTCGCCGTTGAGGAGTCGCTCGAGCCTGGATTCCAGCCTGTCGAGCGAGATCGGACCCTCCGACAGCCGCCAGTAACCGGCGAGGATGACGAGAACCAGCAGCACCAACGCCACGCCCGCGACGATCAGAAGCCGGCGCAAGAACCGGCGCAGTCTGCTCTGCTTTGGCATCTCCATCGCGGGTCTCGACCGAGCGGCCCGGCGGCTGTCGAACCCGGCCATCATAGGACGCAACCGCAAATCTCGTCCAGGAGGTAAGGTACAATGACCGGTCTGGCGACATGATCGCCGAAAGAGTTCTTGTACCCTTCGAAAGTAAGCGCCATTCTTCCGACTCGTTCCAGTTCGGTGGGATCCGCTGCGCCGGAAGGACCGGCGCGACCCACGAGGCTTCAAACCGCGATCTGGTGCGCGATCGTCGGGTCGTTTCTGCTCCTATCGCTTCGCGACTATCTGTCATTTCAGATCGGGGCCTACCAGGACGACGCGAGCTATGTCGTGCTGGCCCGCTCCCTGGTCGAGGCGGACCGCTACGGCTTGATCAATGTCCCGGGAGAACCGGACCCCGCGCGCTTCCCTTTTGGCTACCCGTTGCTCCTCTCTCCTCTGGCTCTGCTCTTTCCCGACCTACCGGACACGTTGAAGTCGTTGTCTCTGTTTGCGACCGTCCTGAACCTCGGTCTGATTTTTTGGTTCTGGCGCACCCTCACCCGAATCGACTCTTACTGGTGCGGGCTCGCCGTTTGCGGCTTGTACGGCCTGTCTCCATTAACGGTGGAGTACAGCCGCATGGTGATGTCCGAGGCAGTATTCGTGTCCTGGTGCCTGCTCGCCCTCATCCTGGTCGAGCGTTACAGAGCGGACAGATCGACACCGGCGTGGCACCTCTTGACAGGCATCGCGATGGCTTTCGTCGTGTTTACCAGAACGGTCGGCGCCGTCATGGTCGTCGTGGCGGTGGCCTATCTTCCGGGAACGGTCGGAAGAATTGCTTGGAAAGACGTGTCGGTGATGCTGATTCTGATGCTGCTCGTTCTGGGATTGATCATCGCGCTCACGCCCGTCGATCTGGATTCATTGTCCCCTGGAGAGTATGCGCATCAGCTAAGAACGCCCGAAGCATGGGGCCACGGAGAAGAACAGAGCGGACTCGTGTCTCGAATGCTCGGCTCGTTTGGAGACTATGCGATACGGCAATTGCGGCAACTCGTGCTGTCGATCGGTGAGAAAGGACGAATAGCGAGCATCTTCGAACGACTCGGCGTTCCCTACCTACTCACTCTAGCAGGGTGCGCGACGTTCGCAGTCGTGGCTCTCGGGTGGCTCGAGTGGTGGAGGCGAGCGGGACTCTCGGCGGCGCTACTGTTTGCCGTGGCTTACAGCGGAGTCCTGCTCCTCTGGCCCTGGCACGCGATTCGGTTCCTCTACCCGCTGCAGCCGCAGATTTATCTGGGCGTATTTCTTGGCTTTCAAGCCGTGGTTCTTTGGATTCTCTCTTTCCGGCGCGGCCTGCGGCTTCGCACTCTGACGAGCGTGGCTCTTGTGACCGGTTTCTCGGTTCTCGCGACACTGTCAATCCTCAAGAGCGCGAACATCGAGGACACCCGACCCCATGTAGGCGACCTGGCCGCACGCACGGCGTGGATAAGATCGTACGCCGAACCCGAGGCAACCATCCTGTCCGAATACCCGCAGACGGACTTCCTTTACTCGAAACGGCATACGATCGCCTACCCACGGACACCAACGCTGGATGAACTGACCCGGTATCTGGAAGCCAACAACGTGGATCTGATTCTGGTCGCGCCCGAGTTACGTTGGCAGAGCGAGTACAAACCGGTGCACAGCCCGAGGACCGAATTGCTTCGCGGGCAACTGGCAACTCTGACGGCCGAGCGGCGAGTCGAGCTCGTTTACGAATCGACCGACGAGTTGATACGGGTGTTTCGAGTGCAATAGCGCGCCTCAGCACCCTCGACGATCGACAATATTGACGACTACTGCTCGCTCCGCGCCGGGGGATCAAGGGCGAACAGGTCCGCCAGCAGGTGGCGCTCGATCGCATCAGCGGCGATTGCGTGGGCGCGCTCGTTCGGGTGGGCGTCGAACATGTTGACCACGAGGTTCTTGCCGGCATGCTCGCGAAAGACCGGCTCCAGATCGAGAACCGGTATACCAGAGGTCTCGCAGAACCGAGCGATCCGTTTGTGGGCGTCGAGAAACGGGTAATCGGGACCCGCGTTGTGAAGGAACGGAAAAATGACGACTCGCAACTCGACACCGTTCGCGTGACACAGCTGTGATAGCGCTGCGAGGGATTGTTTCATTCGATTCCACGGAGCCCCCGCGTACGACGACTCGAGGTACGAGAAGTACTCGCGGATTTCCGGCTGCGTGGACTGCACGAACCGAAAGTAGAGGAAGTTGTAGAAGTAAGTGTGGCGGAACAGGAAGAGCCTAGGCCGGCCTCGATTGATGCCTTCGTAGTACCTGGCGGTGTGCTCGTCGAAGGAATCAATGTCGTTCAACACGATCGTATAGACGACAACGCCGATCGCGGGGTCGAGTTCGAGGAGATCGGTCGCGAGCAGGTGCTTCACATTGCGAAGGCCGAATCCCGGCACGCCGATGTTCGACACGTGGAACCCGCCGGGGTGCTGCGCTTCCAGTGCGGCGCCCACGCGATCGCTGAAGCGATCGGCGACGTACGGGACACCGTGGCCGAATGTAAAGCTGTCCCCGACGAAGCAGACAAGCCGACGGTCACTCCTTGGTGGCGGAGGAAATTCGTGTGGATCGCGATAACCCGCATCGTTGAGAACAACGTGCATGGCGCTCCAGCGCTTCGACGTATTCATGAGATCGAACGAATCGGTCGTGTCGTAAAAGAGGGCGTAGCACCCCTCGGGCAGCGTGAGGAGTGCCAGCAACATCCAGAGCCCCAGCAGCCGGTCGATCCAACGTTTATGTCGGGGCCGGTCATGCGATAGTCGCCTCAATCGGAGGCATGCCACTAGTGCGACGACGCCCAGTAGCAACCAGGTCCCCATTCCAAGCAGGTATTCCAGTGAGAGGTAGGCACCCGGGATCATGGCGGCACACATCGGCAAAGGGTTACTCCGAATGCGGCGCGTAGCGATCTCGGCTTAACTCTCGCAGCGCCATGCCGAACAATACCATCGCCGTCAGTACCACCGGCGCAGCAATCAAGAACGCCGACCGAACTGCTGCGAACGTGGGAAGCGGCAGGTTCGAGAGCAAAACGATGCACACTGCCGGACCGAAGTACCGCGCTCGCCGTGCAGGCCGACCAATCGCTGCGGCACTATCGATGGGGCGTAGGAAGTACAGAATCAGTGGAATCAGCAGTAGGTAGTAGTGCATCCACGCCAATTGCGATACCAGCAACATCATGGCGATGCCCGCCCCGGCGGCCAACGTCGCATCGCGGTATCCGCTATCGCCCATCGGCTCCGGGAGGGCGGTGCTCGTTGTCGTCGCGGTCTTTCTTGACCGATCCTTCCAGAGAAACACGACTGTGATCGTACTGAACAGAAGCAGTAGCGGAATTGCGAGCCTAAGTCCGGTCAATTCGTCGAGGATCTGCACCAGAGAGAAATTCCCATGTACCACCGGAATGATCGCGCTGTCCGTGGTTAGCTGCCACGCCTTTCGCTGCCACTCCATCCAACAATCGGCTGAGCCGAACGACACGCTCGAAATGATCAACGACAACACCACGCCGATGGCAATTCCGCCGATGGTCAAAGACAGTCTCCGGTATCGGCCATTCAGTAACCAGACAATACCCAAGAAGGCCAACATGAGAATGATGTTCGGCTTGAACATCACCGCCAAACCCAGAACCACACCGGCGACGGCGTGTCGATACGGGATTCCGCTTTGACTCTGTACCCACAAGAAGACCGCCAGAAACCCCAGCTGGATTTGATTGACATTCCCGACTCGGAGGTCGCTCTTGAATGGCTCGAACCAGACCGTGAACGCGATGATCGCAAACGGCACGAACATGAACGGGAAGGCTAGGCCTCTGCACAGCAGCGCGATCGACACGACCGTCGTGGCGATGCAGATAAACTGGTACAGACGAAAGTCGCGATCGTAATCACCTGATGCGACCAAGCGAAACATCGTGTAAAGAAACGGCGTCGAATAGGTCTCGAGTTGTGGCCTTTGGCTGGCCGCTCGCCGTTGACGGCTCTCAGCGGGCAGAGTCGAGGTCTTGCGATGGAATCTGTCGCCGATCTCGCGCTCGGCCCGCACGGAGTAGAGATCGACCGTGCCTGGTTCGGCGATCACCTGTGCGGCTACCCAGAACTGATAGAAGTCGATCCCCGGTTGACTTCCGGCGTAGCTCCAGGCATCGAAGAGCGCGAAGACCGCCAGCAGTACCCCCAGTACCGCAGCACTGTAGTAACGCTTGCCTGGCTCACCGTCGATCATCTCGATTTGCCGCTATTGTCTCGCCAATACTCAATTTTGCCTTCTTTGCGTTTCGTCGACTCCTGCTCACTCTCGCGAGCAGGCGCCCTATGATACTCAAGCGAGACGGAGCTGTAGACAATTCGTAGCGTGACTGAAAACGTGAATGCAAGCTCGGACCCCATTGAAACGATGATTGACTGGGCACCTCTCGAATATTGCCTCCAGGAACGGTCTCTCCTTCCATTGTCGCTTCCCAAGAAGGACCAAAGCCCTCGTTTAACGGTAGAATTCAGGGATCGACCCGGCTTGCTCGGCTATCGGAAAGCGGGTGAGTATATTGTCGATGATTGACTCCGACGAACCGTTGGAGCACCAAGGGGGGATCGCGATGAGAAGGCTCGGCGTTCACTTCATCGTCCTGTTTCTGGCTCTCGTCCCGGTCTCGGCTGCCAGCCCGCCTCCGGATCCGGCCGATCCCCTGATCATCGGCTTCGAGCCGTTCGAGGCCCAGCAGGGACAACAGGTCGTGATCTACGGCGTGAACTTCGGTGCATCGCCCGCGGTGACCTTCAATGGAACATCGGCCACGGTGATCGGCTACCGTCCGGACATATTCGCTCTGGTCGTAACGGTGCCGACGGGCGCGTCGTCCGGTCCGTTGATCGTGACCAACACGAACACCACGGATGCGAGCAATCCGGCCCAGTTTACGGTAGTGCCGGGAACCTACACACCCACGTGCGTCATCAACGGGACACTCACAGATCCGACCATGGTTGCCGTGGCCGACGCAATGGTCGTGGCCGTCGATCCCGCCACCGACGAGTTTGGCGCTTTCGATCTTTCGGACATGTCCGGCGGCTACTCGCTCGCGCTTCCGACCGGCGGTTTTTACTTCGTCGGGTTCGTCCCTCCGGTCGGTGCGCCGTTCGTCGAGGCCTTCGTAAGCGTGAGCTGTCCTTCGACCTTCAATCACCAGTTCGTCTCCGGCTCGGAAGTGAGCGGAACAGTGCGGAGCGATCAGTTCCCATTCGATCCGGTCCCCAATGCCAGCGTGGAGTTGATCGACGAGATCGGAGATCTCTACGTCGAGACCCTGACCGACGCGACGGGTGGTTTCAGCCTCTACGTCCCCGACAGCAGTTACGAGCTGATCGTGACTGGCCCCGTCGGCGGAAGGTACATTTTTCAAGATGTGACGGGCATTCCGGTCAGTGGCAACACGCCGCTGGGCAATATCGATTTGGCAAGCGGTCTGCTTCTCTCCGGAGTTGCGCAGTGGAAGGACGGAGTCGACTCCGGGCCGCAGTACGACGAGGACGTGGGGTTGTTCGATCCGCTCGGCTCCGTGGGGGGAATCAGTTACACGATCGCCGACGGCCGCTTCTGGATTCCGGCGCCTGCCGACCCCTCGTACCTGCTGTTCGTCAGCGGGGGTGTCTACGCTCTGAACCTGGTCGTGCAGTCGATCGACCTGAGTACCGACACGGACCTGCAGGAACCGCTCGTGGTCTACAGCATCGAATCACAGGGTCCGCAGCTCCCCACGATCAGCGAGATCGATTACCGGACGGTGCAGGAGAACCAGCCCTTCCCCGTCATCGCGGTCAATCTGGCAGGCTCGTCGGTGCAGGTGCGATTCTCCGACGGTGTTGGAGGCTGGGTCGAAGGGGTGGACACGCACGTGGACGCAGTTCGGGGCATCGCCATCACCAAGGTGCCGAACGGAGCGGCGGCGTCCGGTCCGGTCCACATCCGAGTCGACGGCGTAGAGAGTGCGGCGCACCCGATTGAAGTCGCCCCCGGCGTCTTCGATCCAGGATCGTCCACGATCTCCGGAGTGGTTACCGACGGAGCGGCTCCGGTCGCCGGTGTTCTCGTTGTTGCCGGGCTTCCCAGTTGCCCGAGCGAACTGCTCGTCGATTACGCGATCACCGACGGCGGCGGCAACTACACCGTGAATCATGCCAATGGCGACTACTTCCTGTATCTGCTGCCGCCGATTTCCTCCGGGCTGACGCCGATGGCGGTAAACCTGCCCGGCCTGACCGGAAATCAGACGGTCGACGTGACCCTACCCGCCGGCAACAAGATCGACATCCGGATCGTCGATAGTGGCGTTGGCCCGGTGGGCCTGGTGGACGCGCCCGTCGGAAACGCCCCCATTTCAGCCGAGGGTCTGAGTGTGGAGTTCGACGACGAGACGTTAACCGATGGTGCCGGCCAGGGAATGCTCTACGTACCGAGCGGGCTCCACGAGTTCTGGGCGGACGGGCCGTTTCAGAGCCGCTACCTCTCCACCTGGACCACACAGTCGATCTCCGGGGATCTGGATTTTGGCGACGTCTCGATGGACAGCGGCTACTTCATCGAAGGGCGTGTCGTCGACACCGGTGATATGGGGATAGCCGGCGTCGAGGTCAGGGTGGACGACTTCTTCGGCTTTTTCGAAGTGGCGCTCACCACGACGGTCGAGGAGACCGGGTGGTTCCGCGTCGCGGTTCCCAGTGGAACGTACAGCGTCAGCTTTGAGGCCCCTCCCGGAGACGATTACTACATCCCGCGAATCGACGGCATCGAGGTCTGGACCGACACGTTGCTTTACCCGCCCGTCCAGGCGGAGGCCGCAGGGCACATCGCGGGGACGGTCTACCTCGCCGACGGCACGACGCCCGTGCCGGACATGCCGGTCAGTGCCTCCCTGGCCTCCACGGGTGATTGGATCGCCACCACCGGGACTTGCGACGACGGTAGCTACGATCTCCGCGTTCCCGCCGCGACGTACACGGTCAAGACAGAGTCCTCGTTCGGTCCGGATTGCCTGGCCGAGGAGTACTTCAACGACACCTACTATCTCTGTGACGCGACGGCGATCTCCGTGTCGCCGCCCACAACGATGTCCGGAGTCGATTTCACCCTCGACCCGGCGGGCGATCTCTCGGGACGTGTCCAGGATGATTTCGGCTTCGGTGTGACGGACGCAATCGTCTGTGTCGACGAGGGGCCGGCCTCTCCTCCCTGTGACCTGGGCTGCGCGCAAACGGAATTCAACGGGGACTATTCCCTGCCCGCCATCCCCGTGGGAAGTGGCTATCGCGTCAGAGTGGACTCTGCGAGCTACCCCACGGAGTGCTGGAACGATCATCCGATGTGTCTCGATTACGACCCGGTGCCCGTCAACGAGTGCGGCAACACGTCGGGTCTCGATGCGACGCTCTCTTACGGGGTCGGACCGGTTCCCGATGACGCTATCGTCGCCGGCATGCCGATGACCGCATCGTACGATGCGGCCGCAGGCCTCGTGACCATCGACTGGCAGCCGACGTGCAACGCCACGGGGCACGTACTGTACTTCGGCGACCTCGGCAACTTCGGGACCTACACGCAGGCCAGCTGCGACATCGGCAACAGCGGCAGCGTGACGCTGAGCCCGCCGCCGGGCGACCTCTACTGGGTCATCGCCGGAACCAACGGCTCGAGGGAAGGATCCTACGGTTACGATGGTAACGGTTTCGAGCGCGCTGCCACCGGGGGCCCGCTGTGCGGCTTCTCTCTGGACCTCAGCGCGACCTGTCTACCCACGACGACCGTATGCGGCGACAACGTCCGCGAGGGCTCGGAGGTTTGCGACGGCACCGATCTCGCCGGACAGAGCTGCGAGAGCTTCGGTTACGATGCCGGAACGCTGAGCTGCTCCTTCACGTGCAACGCTTTCGATCTGTCCGGGTGCCTCTTGCTGTGCGGCAATGGAGTGCCCGACCCGGGAGAGGAGTGCGACGACGGGAACAACATCCCCGGCGACGGCTGCCAGCCGGACTGTCTGTTTCCGGTCTGCGGAGACGGCTATCTCGACATTCTGGGTGATCAGCAGGAGCAAGTCACCAACGGTGGCTTCGAGAATTGGTCCGGAGGCGTGCCGGTCGACTGGACCATCTTCTCGGCCGGCGGGACGGCGACGCAAGACACGACGAACGCCAGGTCGGGATCCTCGTCCATTGTCATCGAGCGGACGACGACAGGCACGCTCGGCGCCAGCCACACCATGAACGACCTGAAACCGGGACGGGTCTACGAGTTGACGGTTTGGACGCGCGTGGACGTCGGCGATCCGACGGCAGGCTTTCCGAGGATCAGATTCTTCAACGTGCGGACGAGCGAGTACCTCGATCCGGCGGGCAACTGGGGCGCGACGACCGATCTGTTCTCGGGAGGTGTCGCGACGGACGGCACTTGGACCTCCTTCGTGTTCCGTTTCCGCACGGAGACTTACCACCTGGCGTCCGACACCTACCGGATCCTGCTGCTGCACCCGGGGGCGAGTGCGACCGGATCGAAGGTCTACCACGACGACGTGAGCCTGCTCGGACCTCTGGACGAGCAGTGTGATGACGGCAACAACGTCGGCGGCGACGGTTGCGAGGCGACCTGTTCGTTGCCCTGAACGAGATCGACCGCTGCGCGGGGCTCCGAAGACCTGTTTCGACCCCTCCGTCTCGAAGCGTTCGAATGCGCTATGCTGTGACGTGAAGCGCTGAGGACGTTTTCTTAATCAGACGCGATTCGAATGGAGCCATTGGATGCACATTTGGGAGAATTCTTGCCGGCTGAGCCGACCGCTCTTGATTGTGGCCGTCGGCTCTTGGGTTGGAGGGCTGGCTGCCGCCGAGATTACCCTGCCCGAACCACTGGCGATTGAAATCCCGCTCGAGGGACAAAACACGATCAATGCCAACGCCTCTCCACTGAAGGATCTACTGGAGGCCGCGACCTCTCCGCTGGGTACCGTTTCACACGACAAGCAACAGGTCGATTTTCCCCTGGGGTCCACCCTCGTAACCTGGACCGACGGTGTCGATAACAAGTCCGGGTATGTCTACGTCTATCCGTTCGGTCAGACCCCGGTCGGATCCACGGCCTACGAGCGTGCCACTTCCGGCAACGGCGGGACCAATTTGGTACGGGACAATCTTGGCAAGATTCACATTGCTTGGCTCGACAGCGGTCGCGGCGTGAATCAGGTCATGTATCGCCGCGGAATTCAGGACTCCGACACGGGCGCGATCACTTGGGACATTGCACCGCTGCGCATCAGCGGGGACTCCAACAGTGTCTGGAACTCGATGGTCGGAATCGCGGTCAGCGCCAACTACGTGCACTTCGTCTGGTACGGGGGCAGCGATACCAGCTACTACCGTCGACTTCGTCTTTCCGATTACGGCCTTGACCCGGTCCGCAACACAACCGCCGCCGGATCCCTGTCGGACAACGGACCCGGTATAGCCGTGCGAGATGACGATGAGGCTCATATCGTAACGCCGGCCAGCAGCAGCTCCGGAGGACAATACGCAATCTCGGTCGACGGCGGCATGAACTGGGCGGTAGAAGACATTCCACGTCCAGCAGCCGGCCTCAGCATGAAGGCAACATCGATTGCGGTCGATCGACACGGAAACGCACATATCGTCTTCCCCTGGCGAATCCGAAACTCCGGCGCGCGCTTCTGGGTATTGCGGTACATACGCCGAGTCGTGGGCGGCACGTGGGAAGACGGGCACTCTGTCCTGGCCCAGTTTCCGGAGTGGCAAGATCCGCTCGCCGACGCCGATCCCGCGAACGACGCCTGGGACATCCTCAGCGATTGGTTGGATATCGCTGTCGATCAGAACGACGATCTCCACGTTGCCTGGCACGGAACCGTCAATACCCACGCATTCGGCGAGGACGAGGCTTTCTACATTCGCAGGCCGGCGACCGGTCCGGCAACCTGGTCTGCCACTTGGGACCCCTACGTTTCCTTGTGGCCGGCCTCCAGCGGACTCTCGTTCGCGCCGTCGATCTCCGTGGACGCGGTTTCGCGATCGGCCTTTCCAGTCGTGTTTTACGACACGTCGACTTCGTACGAGTTCGACAGCAATTTCAAGTTGATGCGAAGCGGCGTCTGGGACGGCAATCCGGCAGTTCCTCTAACGACGATGGCTGCCGATGGTCACGGGCTGAGCTCCTGGTTTCCCTGTGCCGCTCCCGAGCTCTACACCCACACCAACGGTCGCGTCTGGCTCGATGCCGTCGCGACCGATTGGCCCGCCGAGAGCACCTCGGACATGATCATCGTCTACCAGCGCCGCGAAGTGACCTCGTTGGTCCGAGCGAGCGCGACTTTGGTTGTGGAGCCCGACCGAGTCAGTTGGACGACATTGGGCAACGCGACGGGCTACGACGTCGTGAGGGGTGACCTACGAACCTTGCGTGACAGCAACGGCGATTTCACGGCGGCGACCCAGGAGTGCCTCGTCGAGGATCACGCGATGACCTCATTGGACTACACCGCCGAACCGGGACCCGGCGAGGGATTCTGGTTCCTGGTGCGTGGCGTGGACGCGGGCGGCGGCTTCAGCTACGAGTCGTTTCTACCAAGTCAGATAGGAACGCGCGACGACGAGATCGACTTGGCCCCGGGCGCCTGTTTCTAGCGTGCTGGACTACCACGCGCGCTTGCCAGACCGCCGGCTCGGCCCACAAAAAAGACAGACTTGGTCCTAATGGGAGCGGGAACGAGCCGGGCAATGCACCGCGAAGTACTGTCGGTCGAGGCCGCTCGGTTTCGAGCTAGTGTCGCCCGTCCGGGTGGCACGCCAGGCACAGATTGAAGTCGTAGGCGTAGCCCGAGACCTGGCGGTGTTTCTCGTCCATGCGGTCGATTGTGTGTTTGTGGCATGCACCCAGGCAGCTGAAATCGTTCGTGGTGCCACCGATGTGGCACTCCGAGCACTGCCTGTCGCTGTGCGGGCCGTTCAATGGGAAGCTGTGGAAGAAATTGACGTCGAACCAGGCGTTGGTATTGTGGCACGACTCGCAGTCCAGCGGGAAGCCGAGCGTCTGATGATCGGGAGCAGCTACGTATTCGGCCTGGTGACACGAGTAGCAATCAGTCGGGATCGTGCCGTAGATCCCCGTGGGGTGGCACTGGACGCAGGTCAGCCCGTTGTGACCGCCCGTGAGAGGGAAGAGCTGGTGCGGGTAGGTCGCGTTGCTCCACACGGTGATCGTATGGCAGTTCTCGCACGTCTGCGGGAAGTTGCTGGCCACGTGACTTGGCGCCTCGACGTAGTCCGCCTGGTGGCAGAAGACGCAGTCCGACGGAATCGTCCCGTAGGTGCCGGTGGTGTGACACTGCTGGCAGGTCAAGCCGTTGTGGCCGCCGTTGAGCGAGAAGATCCCGTGGTCGAACGTGGCATTCAGCCACGTCGTGACGGTGTGGCAGTCCTGGCAGGTCATGGGGAAGCCGCTCGTCGCGTGTCCAGTCGCCTGCTGGTAATCGTCTTGGTGACAGGAGGCGCAGTCCGACGGGATGGTCCCGTAGGTGCCGGTGGTGTGGCACGCCACGCACTGCAGGCCGTTGTGGCCCCCGGTCAGAGAGAAGAACGCGTGGTCGAAGGTGGCATCGAGCCAAGTCGTCGCCGTGTGGCAGTCCTGGCAGGTCGTGGGGAAGGCGCTCGATACGTGTCCGGGCGCCTCCTGATAGTCAGTCTGGTGACATGAGAAGCAATCGGACGGGATGGTGCCGTAGGTGCCGTTCGTGTGGCACTGGACGCAGGCGACGCCGTTGTGGGCTCCGGTCAACGGGAACAGACTGTGGTCGAAGGTCGCATCGAGCCACGTCGTGACCGTGTGGCACTGCTCGCACGTTAGCGGGAAGCCGCTCGACACGTGCCCCGGTGCCTCCTGGAAGTCAGTCTGGTGGCACGAGTTACAGTCCGACGGAATGGTCTCGTAGACGCCGGTGGTGTGGCACTGCACGCAAGCCACGCCGTTGTGACCGCCGGTCAGGGCGAAGAAGGAGTGATCGTAAGTAGCGTCGGCCCATGTCGTCACGGTGTGGCATTGCTGGCAAGTCTGAGAGAAGTTGCTCAAGACGTGACTCGGGGCCTCGACGTAGTCGGCCTGGTGACAAAAGACGCAGTCCGTTGGCATCGTATCGTAGACGCCCGTCGTGTGGCACTGCTGGCAGGTCAGTCCACCGTGGCCGTCACTCAGAGTAAAGAAGCTGTGGTCGAAGGTCGCGTCGAGCCACGTCGTGACCGTGTGGCACTGCACGCAATCTAACGGGAAACCGCTCGAAACGTGCCCCGGCGCCTCCTGGTAGTCGGTTTGGTGACAAGAGTTGCAGTCCGACGGGATCGTTTCGAATACACCCGTCGTGTGACATTGCTCACAGCTCACGCTGTTGTGCCCGCCGGTCAACGGAAACAGACTGTGGTCGAAGGTCGCATCGAGCCAGGTCGTGACCGTATGACACTGCACGCAATCTAGTGGGAAGCCGCTGGAGACGTGCCCCGGCGCCTCCTGGAAGTCGGTCTGGTGACACGAGTTGCAGTCCGACGGAACGGTCTCGTAGACGCCCGAGGTGTGGCACTGCACGCAAGCCACACCGTTGTGACCACCGGTCAGGGCGAAAAAGGAGTGATCGTAGGTGGCGTCCGTCCATGTCGTCACGGTGTGGCATTGCTGGCAAGTCTGAGAGAAATTGCTCAAGACGTGGCTCGGCGCCTCGACGTAGTCGGACTGGTGACAGAAGACGCAGTCCGTCGGCATCGTCTCGTAGACGCCCGTCGTGTGGCACTGCTGGCAGGTCACGCCGCCGTGGCCGTCACTCAGAGCAAAGAAGCTGTGGTCGAAGGTCGCGTCGAGCCAGGTCGTGACCGTGTGGCACTGCACGCAATCTAATGGGAATCCGCTCGACACGTGCCCCGGTGCCTCCTGGAAGTCAGTCTGGTGACACGAGTTGCAGTCGGACGGAATCGTTTCGAACACACCCGTCGTGTGGCATTGCTCGCAATTCACGCTGCCGTGTCCGCCGGTCAACGGAAACAGGCCGTGGTCAAAGGTCGCGTCGAGCCAGGTCGTGACCGTGTGGCACTGCACGCAATCTAATGGGAAGCCGCTGGAAACGTGCCCGGGTGCTTCCTGATAGTCGGTTTGGTGACACGAGTTGCAGTCCGACGGAATGGTCTCGTAGACGCCCGAGGTGTGGCACTGCACGCAAGCCACGCCGTTGTGGCCACCGGTCAGTGCGAAGAAGGAGTGATCGTAAGTGGCGTCGGCCCATGTCGTCACGGTGTGGCATTGCTGGCAAGTCTGAGAGAAATTGCTCAAGACGTGGCTCGGGGCCTCGACGTAGTCGGACTGGTGACAGAAGACGCAGTCCGTCGGCATCGTCTCGTAGACACCGGTCGTGTGGCACTGCTGGCAGGTCACGCTGCCGTGGCCGTCACTCAGAGCGAAGAAGCTGTGGTCAAAGGTCGCATCGAGCCAGGTCGTGACCGCGTGACACTGTTCGCAGGTCAGCGGGAAACCGCTCGAAACATGCCCCGGCGCCTCCTGGAAGTCGGTTTGGTGACAAGAGTTGCAGTCGGACGGGATCGTTTCGTACACACCCGTGGTGTGACATTGCTCGCAGCTCACACTGTCGTGCCCACCGGTCAGCGAGAACACGCCATGGTCAAAGGTCGCGTCGAGCCAGGTCGTGACCGTATGACACTGCACGCAATCTAGCGGGAAACCGCTCGAGACGTGACCGGGTGCCTGCTGGTAGTCGTTCGCATGGCACGAGTTACAGTCCGACGGAACGGTCTCGTAAACGCCTGAAGTGTGGCACTGCAGGCAGGTCACACCGTTGTGGCCACCGGTCAGCGCGAAGAACGAATGGTCATAGGTGGAGTCCGCCCATGTCGTCACGTTGTGGCATTGCTGGCAAGTCTGAGAGAAGTTGCTCGCGACGTGACTCGGAGCCTCGACGTAGTCCGATTGGTGACAGAAGACGCAGTCCGTCGGCATCGTCTCGTAGACACCGGTCGTGTGGCACTGCTGGCAGGTCACGCCACCGTGGCCGTCGCTCAGAGCAAAGAAGCTGTGGTCGAAGGTCGCGTCGAGCCAGGTCGTGACCGCGTGACACTGCTCGCAGGTCAGCGGGAAGCCGCTCGAGACGTGCCCCGGCGCCTCCTGGAAGTCGCTTTGGTGACACGAGTTGCAGTCGGACGGGATCGTTTCGAATACACCCGTCGTGTGGCATTGCTCACAACTCACGCTGTCGTGCCCACCGGTCAGTGGGAACAGGCTGTGATCGAACGTGGCGTCGGCCCATTCGGTCACGGTGTGGCATTGCTGGCAAGTCTGCGAGAAGTTGCTCGCGACGTGATTAGGAGCCTCGACGTAGTCGGACTGGTGACAGAAGACGCAGTCCGTCGGCATTGTCTCGTAGACGCCCGTTGTGTGGCACTGCTGACAGGTCACACCCCCGTGGCCGTCATTCAACGAGAAAACGCTGTGATCGAACGTGGCGTCGAGCCAGGTCGTGACCGAGTGACATTGCTCGCACGTGACGGGGAAACCGCTGGAAACGTGTCCCGAAGCCTGCTCGAAGTCGTTCTGATGGCACGAATTGCAGTCCGACGGAAGAGTGCCGTAGACGCCTGTGGTGTGGCACTGCTGGCAGGTCAAGCCGCTGTGCCCTCCCGACAGCGCGAAGAGATCGTGGTTGAAGTTGGCTCCCTGCCAGCTGTTGATGTCGTGACATTCCTCGCAGGTCAACGGGAAATTGCTCTCCAGGTGAGCGGGTGCGTCCTGGTAATCGGCCGGATGACACGAGATGCAGTCGGACGAAACAGTCTCGTAGTTGCTGGAAATGTGACACTCCTGGCAGGTGACCCCTCCGTGACCTCCGGACAATGGAAAGGCGCTGTGATCGAAGGAAGCCGGAGACCAAGCCTGGCTCGTGTGACATTCCTGGCACTGGGTAGAGAATCCCGCCGACGCGTGGTTCGGCCGGGTGGCCGTCTCGAAGTGCTGCTGATGGCACGAGTAACAATCTGCGGGTGTTCCGGTGAACCGATCGTCGGCATGGCACTGGGTACAATCGAGGCTGCTATGTGCGCCGCTCAACGAAAACCCGGTCCGGTTGTGATCGAAACGATCGAACCGGATCCCGGCCCAAGCAGCCGTTTCGTGGCACTGCTCGCAATCGCGGTCGAACTCGAGAGCGGCGTGATCCGGATCCGTCGTCGAAAGATAGGCGTCGAGATGGCAGGCCTGGCACTCCATCGGCGTGTTGACGAACCTCGACTCTCCCTCGGCTCGAATCGGATGACAAGCCGCACAATCCAGCGTCGTGTGCGCGCCGGAGAGCGGGAACCGGGTCAGCGAGTGCGAGCGGACGTCCTCGAACCGATCGACGAACTGGCTCGTCGTGTGACACCCCGCGCAGTCGACGCCAAACTCGCCCTGATGAACGTCCAGGTGGCAGCTGACGCACGTCGATTCGACCCGATTGAACTCCAGTGAGAGGTGGCATGCCCGACAGGAAGCGGTTCCGTGAGCGCCGTCGAGAGCGAATCCCGATCGCTGGTGTTCGAACCGCTTGCTGATCACCGCAGGCGCCCAGCCGTCAGGCGAATGGCACATGCTGCAGTCGTCCTCGAACTCTCCGTGCGGATAGGGTGGTTCTTGACCATCGGTCGCGTGGGCCGGGCGGTCAGGCAGAAAACCCGCTCCCGCGATCAGGACGAGGGCCACGATGAACGACAGGTTGACCACCGGCAGCGCGCGCTTCGCGCTGGCCGGAACTTCTCTTCGCCTCGTCATTGTCTTTCCGGCGAATCGAGCCTCGACACCTCGCGAGAGGCGCCGGCGAATCGGTCATCGCAACCCGTGTGCCACGAAGGAATCCCCGGTATTCCTGGTGCGAGCGTTGCAATTCCTTACGAATCGTTGGGGGCGATTACGAAAGAGTGAGAGATCTCTCGTGTGACTTGCGTGCTTGACGACGAGAAAGGTCGGGCGATGTTAGTCTATGGATCGGGATTTGTTTGGACCTAGACCGGGATGGATCAAGAAGAAACCACAACTGAACGCCTTTCGTCCCGGGCGGGGCCGGCCGTCGCCGTGCTCATCCCCTGTCTGGACGAGGAACCGACGATTGCCACGGTCGTGGCCGACTTCCGCGCCGCGTTTCCCGAGGCCCGCGTGTACGTCTACGACAACGGCTCGAGCGATCGAACCGTGGAAGCGGCGACCGAGGCCGGCGCTACCGTGAGAGGCGAGCCGGTGCGCGGCAAGGGCAACGTCGTCCGGCGGATGTTTGCGGACGTCGACGCAGACATCTATGTCCTGGTGGACGGGGACGACACCTATGACGCGACTGCGGCGCCTCGAATGATCGAGCGGTTGATCGAGGAGAACCTCGACATGGTCGCCGGCGCACGCACTTCCGAGACAGGGGTTGCGGCGCGGCGGGGTCACCGCTTCGGTAACCGCGTGCTCAGCTCGATCGTGGCCCGTGTTTTCGGCAATCGATTCCACGACATGCTGACCGGCTATCGAGTCCTTTCCCGACGGTTCGTGAAATCTTTTCCGGCCTTGACCAGCGGCTTCGAGACCGAGACGGAACTGACCGTACACGCCCTCACCCTGAGCATGCCGGTGGCCGAGGTGCCGACGGCTTACAAGGAACGCCCGGAGGGATCCGACAGCAAGCTGCGGACGATCAACGACGGACTGCGCATTCTGACCACGATCTTGATCCTACTGAAGGAAGAGCGGCCCTTCGCGTTCTTCACTTCGATCTTCGCCGTGCTGGCGGCAACTTCCCTGCTGCTGGCCTGGCCGCTTTTCGTTACCTTCATGGAGACCGGCCTCGTCCCTCGTTTTCCCACGGCGATCCTGGCCAGCGCGATCATGCTGCTCGCCTTCCTGAGCCTGGCCTGCGGCTTGATCCTGGACACGGTCACGTGGGGTCGTCGCGAGCTTCGGCGCATGAACTATCTCGGTATCGCCCCACCCGGAGCGTAGCCATCGCCGCGCCGGGTTTTCACCCTCTCGGGACGAAGATCACGGCAACGAGATACGTGGCCGCTCCGATGAGTAAGGCCTGATTGAAGCCGGTGAGCAGCGCGACGACCAGAGCGGCAGCCGACCCCATGACCGACGTCGCTCCGTTGACCCCCCAGGCCCAGGGCAGGGTCTCGGGCATGCGTCGGGACAGCAGTCGGATGCCCAGCGGCATGGGCATACCCATCAGCAAGGCCATCGGCGCCAGCAAGGCGACGGTGAGTGCGATGCGAGCGGCCAGCGGCAAGTGAACCGCTCCGTAAATGATCGGCGAGAGAATCACGGCGTAAACCAGGATCAACATCCCGAGGCCGACGAGCAGCTTGATCAATGTCGGTCGTAGCCGCTCCGTGAACAGCCGGCCACTGAGATAGCTACCCAACCCGCCGAAGGCCAGGATGGCCAGCAGCACCACGGCCAGCGAGTAGACCGGGTGACCCAGGAAGAGAATGAACTTCTGGATCAGAATGATCTCGACCAGGATAAAGCCGAGCCCCAGACACCCGAAATAGGCGACGCCGGCCAGCTTGGCACCGCTCTGGGTCGAGAAAACCTTGCCTCCGGCCACCACCAGCGGACCGAGAATGAAGAGCACGACCATCGCAGAGTCAACCCGAGAAGAACGAACAGCACCAGCGTGCCCAGGTTCGTCTTTCTCCACTCCCCCGAGCCGTCGAGGACTCGCCCCACGTTGGACAAGCGTAGCGAGTTGAAGAAGAACGGATTGTTGTCGCGCGTGGGATCGATGTTCGTCCGATAGGCATTCCACACGAGGGCCGGGTCCGGGGCCTCTATCAGGCGCTTGAAATCGCTATCGGGACGGGTCAGCGGTGTGTAGAGCAGGCGAAAGCCGCGCTCCTCGGCAATCTTCTCGATCACCCTGGGGTGTCGAAGGATCGCGAGCGCCGATCAACGCTCGGCCGCGAAGCGAGTCGGCAGGATCATCCCCGTCTGCCCCGGCCAGGAAATCTCACGGCTGAAGCCGATCGACATCTCGCCTCCCGGTCCGACCTCGTAGATCCACCGATCGTCGGGGCAGGCGGTAGATCGTTCGATTCCGGGAACGACACCCGGCCATACACCAGAGTTCGCACGCCGACCGGCTTCGATCTCGAGGATCCTGACGGTCAGCTCGATATCCAGCTCCAGGCGTCTCAGCCGATCTACTGTGTCGCTCAGGTTCGGGACGACGAGATCGCCCAGCAGGTTCCAGCGCGGTACCGGTACGTGAAGATCCGCGTCGAGCGCCGCGAGATCGACATCGCACAAGGTCTTCAACCGTGCGAGATTGTCGAGACGTTGTCTGTAGTCTTCGCTGGCGTCGGCGAGACAGTAGCGGACGTACGGTCTTCCCAGCGAGTAGACGATTCTCTGCCCCAGAGCGGGCTGGACCATCGCCGCGTGATCGACCTGGGTCCAGGCCCACGCCTCGAATCGCAGCGAACTGAGGAAAGACTGCCGGAAATCGTGCTCGGCGAGACGCTTTTCCCAGTTCGCCGGGACCTGGCCGAGCTGTCTCAGCGTCCCGATCTGGAGACGGGTGACGGAAATCGCGATGAGCTGCGTGATCAGGATGGGGTCGTCGCGCAGCGCACGGTTGAGCTGCCACGAGGCGTCGAGGTCGTCGAGCTCGCAGCGATCGTCACCGCGCTCGCCGCACGCCAAAGCGTCGGCGAGCAGCAATCGCTGAAGATCGAGATGTCCCAGCAGGTTGGGGATCGGCGCGGCGTGCGGTATCTCGGTCGCGCGCTCCCAGACAGGCGGATCGTTCTTGATGAGCTGTCGACGGATGGCCGCGATCGCTGCGGCATGCTGATTCAGGAATCCGGAGACTTCGGCCGGCGGAGAATCGATTTGGCGCTGCGCGTGCTGCACCTGGTCGCCCAGATACCGACCGAGCGACGCCTTGATCCGCCGATGCCCGGCGACGCTTTCTCCCGAGGGCCGCTCGCGCCCCTCGATCGCCCGGGGGGCGAGATCGATCCCGATCGCCGCCGCGAGGCGCTCCAGCGTCCGGGCTGCGTCGTTCGGTTCCCTCGCCGGGTAGCGCTCCAGAATGGCCTCTCGCGACCCGAACGATCGTTCCCATCGGCTCCGCACGACCTCGCTCCTGTGCGTCGCGATGCGAGCGGCCACGGCGAACAGAATCAACCCGAGAACCAGCACGATCAATAGGGCCGTAAGGATCGAACGCTCCCGCCGGCCGATCGCCGAAGTCCTGGCCATCGTCACCGCCTCCCCTGCCAGACGATACGTCCCGGTGAGCGTGTCCGTCTAGCCTGGGGTCTGCATGGTGACCGGGAGCCGGCACACCGCCTCATAGTGAACCGGAGATCTCGAGAGGTGGAGCTTCGAGAGGCGATTCCGATCGACGAACGCCTCCAGCTCGCGAGTCGTCGGGAAGCCGGCCCGCTTTCCGGCGACCATCCTCCCCACGGCAGCCACCAGGCGCGGATAGACGATGTCGTTGTAGATGAAGAACCCGCCCGGTCTCGATACGCGGATCATCTCTTCCAGAGCATCCTCCCACTGGGGAATGTGATGGGTGACCTTGTTGGTGGCAACGATGTGAAACTCGCCGTCCTGAAACGGGAGGTGCGTGCCGTCCACCGTCACGAAGCGGGCGCCCTGAAGATCCTTGGCACTCTCCCGCGCCTGCCGGATCTGCGCAGAATCCACGTCGACCCCCGTGACGGCCAGCCCGAACCTGCGACCGACGTGGATTGGCGCCATACCGTTGCCGCAGCCGAGGTCGAGATATTTCTGGCCGGGCTCGAGCTCGACCCACTCGAGCATCTTCGCTGCGTGTTCGGCCACACGACGGCTGTGCCCCGGGCTGTTGACAAACAGCTTCTCCAGGCTTCCCATCTTGCCCATCGCCGTGCTCCCGATCCAGACGCCGAACGATGATCCACTTTACCAAGACAGCGCGTCAACTCTACCGGCGGGGTCCCCTTTGAGACTACCTGGGCCCGGCGGAGGTTTGCTAGACTGCCGTGCACCCGGTAATCGAGACCGCAACCTACCAGCGCACGGTGAGTCAAGGAGTCGTCATGGACCAGGCCAATCGAAAGATAGTGTTGGAAGCCATCAAAACGGCGATCATCACGGAGCTCCGGGGTTACGAGATCTACAAGGCCGCGGCCGAGCGCGCCACGGATCCATCCGCCAGGCTCATGTTCAAGAAGCTCGCCGACGACGAGCGACACCACAAGGAGTTCCTGGAGAAGAACTTCCAGAGCGTCTTGGAGAAGGGCGAGTGGGCCGTCCCCGCCACGCCCGAGAACCTCACGCCACTCGACGACTCCGACATCGTCAATCCCGATTTCCTCAAGCGCGTCAAGGGTGGCTCGTTCGAGATGGCCGTCGTTTCCGCGGGCGTCGAGCTCGAGATGTCGGCGATCAACTACTACAAGAAGGCCGCCGAGGAGTGCCCGGACGAAGAGTCCTCCAGGGTCTTTCGATTTCTCGCCGAGTGGGAAGACGATCACCTGCGTGGGCTGACGGATGTTCAGGATCGACTCAAGGACGAGTACTTCGCGAGTCAGGGCTTCACGCCCTTCTGATCCGGACTCGACCGGCTCGATCGATGCGGATGGTATCTTCGAAGGAGTTCGCCGAGATCACGAAGTGGATCCGGCAACAGGAGGTGGGGCGCTACGCCCGCATCCAGACTCCTTTCGGCGCGCGATTGATCAGCTATGCGGACCTTACAGCGACAGGTCGCTACCTGCACTTCGTCAACGAGTGGATCCGCCGCGCCAGCCCGTTTTATGCCAACACCCATACCGCGGTCTCGTCAACGGGTAGCCTGTTCACCCGGCTCCGCGAGAGCGCGCGCGACGTGGTCCGCCGCGCGGTCAACGCCACGGACGACGACGAGGTCGTCTTCGTCGGCTCCGGCGCCACCGGCGCGATCAACAAGCTGGTCGGTTTGCTGGGGTGGCGGATTTCCGAGCCCCTCGATCGCGCCCATGGACTGTCGCAACGAATCCCTCCACGAGACCGGCCGGTCATCTTCGTCGGACCGTACGAGCATCACTCCAACCTGCTGCCCTGGATGGAGTCGATCGCCGAGGTCGTCGAGATCGGCGTCGATGGGGAAGGCCGTATCGACGTCGACGATCTCGAAGCGAAGCTGAACGCCCACGCCAACCGGCCGGTCAAGGCCGGGAGCTTCTCCGCGGCGTCCAACGTCACGGGGGTGCTCACCGACGTGAACACCATCTGTCGTGTGCTTCATCGCTACGATGCGCTCGCCTTCTTCGACTTCGCCGCCGCGGGACCGTATGTGCCGATCGACATGCACCCGCCACGCTCCGACGAGGGGATCGACGCCCTGTTCCTGTCACCGCACAAGTTCATTGGCGGGCCGGAGGGCTCCGGCGTCCTCGTGGCCCATCGCCGCCTGTTCCGTACGGCCACCCCCGAACGACCCGGAGGGGGTACGGTCGACTACGTGGCCGGTCCGACCCGATCGGCCGTGGACTACGTCCATCGTCTGGACGAGCGCGAGGAGGGCGGTACTCCGGCGATCATGGGCGATCTGAGGGCGGGCGCAGCGTTTCTGGTCAAGCAGATGATCGGTCCCGAGGAGATTCTCGAGCACGAGGTCGACCTGGCCGCGCAGGTGATCGAGCGTCTCTCGCAACACCCTCGAATCCAAGTGCTCGGCCCGACTCACCTGCCCCGGCTGGCGATCATCTCGTTGGCGATCGAAGACCTGCACTACGACTTCGCCTCGACGCTGCTCGATCATCTGTTCGGGATTCAGAATCGGGCCGGTTGCTCGTGTGCCGGTCCCTACGGTCACCAGCTACTCGGCGTCGATCTGGAGAAGTCGGGCCGGTACCGCGAGCTCGTGCGTCGTGGCCTCAACGGCATGAAGCCCGGCTGGGTGCGAATCTCGCTGCCGTACTACGCCACGAGGGAGGACGTCGACTTCATTCTGTCCGCGGTGGAGTTCGTCGCCGATAACGGACTGGACTTTGTTCCGCTGTACCGGATGAACTGGCACGACGGTGTGTGGCGCCACGTCGACGGCTCCGATCCGGTGGCCCCGGGGGTCGAGCTCTCCGTCGCGGCACTGCAAGAGGCGGCCGAGAATCTGTTCGTCGGTCTCTACGAGTCGCCGATCACCGAGTCGGAGCTCGGGGCGGAGCGGACCCGGTACTTCGAAGAGGCACGCGATACGGCGGTCCGGCTGAGCGCTCGGTGGAAGGTGTCGCCGCCGCGCTGGAATCCGTCGACCGGTGACCCCGAGGTCGATCGACTGGTTTGGTTCCGATACGTCCTCTCGGACGGACTCGATCGAACCATCTGAACGATGCTGACCAGGAGGCAACGCGGACTCGGCGTACCCCAACCCCGAACCCGGCTAGAATGACGCCACGATGTTCTTGCCCTCTCGAGGACTCCCAGTGATGCGCTGCCCCGTTTCGGTGGCCACGTTTCTCCGACGACCGGCTTTGGTGTGCGCGGCACTACTCGTGCTTGCGTCGATGTCGTTGCATGTCCCGCGAGTCTCGGCCGCGGAAGCCGACTCCGTGAACGTCGACGCGAGCCTGCAGCAGATACTCTCGGCCGATCCCAGGAAAACCACCGCCGCCTGTGGAAACGTCGACTACGGCGACCTCCGGGCGGCGGGGCGGACCAACGCGACGACCCCCAATCCCGGCGGGCCTGTCGTCGTGGAGATCTTCCTGTTCATTCTGGCCGTCGATCAGATCGAGCCCGCCACGAATTCCTTCCGATTCGAAGGCTACGGCGGGCTCGTTTGGTGTGATTCGCGACTGGCCTTCGACGCCGAGACGGAGGGCGCCGAGTTCAGGATGTTCCCGGGCGAGCAGGCCTGGGATCGGCTGAAAGGGATGTGGTTCCCCGGTGTCATCCTCCCCTCACAGCTCGGCCTCCCGGAGCGTACCAACGAGATGCTGGTCATCCATTCCGACGGGACGGTCCGGTTCAGCCTCAAGTTCAACACGCGGATGATCGCCGATTACGACTTCACCCTTTTTCCAGGTGACCGGCAGATCCTGCGTATTCCGATTCAGCCCAGTCTTTGGAATGCCGGCTTGCTGGAGCTCCGAGAAGCCTCGGGCCAGGTCGGATTCGACCGTGGGTTCCGGATTCCCGAATGGAACGTCGTCGGGCACACGTCACGCATCGATCGCGACGCCGGGTTTCCACAGTTCGTGATGCAGATCGAGATCGGTCGCCAGGTGGGTTTCTACCTGTGGAAGATCCTCTTGCCGCTGATCATCATCACCGGCGTCGCCTGGTCTACCTTCTGGATGACACGGGACGGACTGGCCCAGCGCCAGCGTCAGTCGGCGACGGCGGTCCTGAGCCTCGTCGCCTACCAGTTCGTCGCCGGGGCCACTCTGCCGAGGGTGTCTTACCTGACCCTGATGGACGGTATCTTCCTGTGGTCCTACCTCTGCGTGGGAGGCACGCTCTACACGAGCATCCTGAACAAGAGGCGTTTCCGCCATGACGAACAACTCGGCCTGCGCGCGGACCGTGCCGGTCGCCTCGTCTTTCCGTTCGTCTACCTCGGTGGGATTCTGCTGATCCTCGCGGGGTACCGTCTGATGTCTTGAAACGCGGTCACTACCTCTTGATCGGCTCGACCAACGGGACCTCGGCCGCGATCTGGAGGTTGATCAGCATCGTGAGCCTATACTCGACCTGCATCCAGCGTGTTGCGACGCGCGGGGATACCTTGTTCTCGACCTTTTTGTAGTACTTCTTCATCAGCGCGACACGGTCATCCTGGAGCTTGAACCAGTCGGCGCTGAGCATTCGGATCGTCTCCGGACCCGTGACATTCACCGCGTCGGGGTACTTCTTTATCAACTCGACAATGCGATCACCCAGGGCCTTGCGCTCTTTCTCGTACTCGTCGTAGATCGGCCAGAACACTTTGGAGTCCGCATCGCTGATATCCATGGCGACGGTGACGATTAACTTCTTGTCGGCGCGCAGGTCGGATCGCATCAAGTCGATATAGGCGTCGGTCCCGTCGTCGGCGACGGCGACGGAGGCGCCGAGCGGTAGCGCGAGCAGCAGGACGGTCAACAGCAGCTTCTTCATGGGTACTCTCCTATTCGAGTTTTCAGGTGTGTCGCCGTGTTGATATCAGACTCGCGCCGAGACCGCCAGGCGAAAGTCGGAACCCGGGCTCAGGGGCTCTCCCAGCGGCACGAATTGACCGAGCGTACGACGTAGTAGTGCACGCCCGGCAAGGCCTGGGCTCCGCTGTCCACCAGGCTCGTCGCCCCACCCGAGCCGCCGACCAGGCCCGCTGTATGCAATGCCGGATCCTCGGAGCGCCAGACGTGGTAGTCCGATGTGCCCACACCGCTCCAGCTCAGCTGCACGTCCGAAACGCCCGACTTGTGCACCATCAGCGTGTCGCCCACCGCCGGCGGCACGCCCTCGCCGCAGCCGACGGGATTGCAGTCGAACGGGATGCTGCTCTTGAGATGCAGCGTCCAGTTCTCAAGCGTTCCGTTCTTGTTCCCACTGTTGACCACCTTGAGTCGCCAGTTGCCCTGCGGATCCAAGCCGACGAAGTCGTCCAAGCTTCCCGGACCGTCCACTTCGGTCAGCTCGTCGTAGGTCGTGTGGATTCCCGACACCCCGGAGCCGCTGTTGTTGTGCAGATAGACCGGAGGATTGGTGCCGCCCGGTGGAAAGATCAGGATGTCCAGTTCCCCGATGTCGCCGTGGTCGATGTTGACCGTCACGTCGACCTCGGTGATGGGGAAACTGGACGGCACGTTGATGTACGAGTTCGCGCCGGTCGTGCTACTCCTGGGGATCGTCAGCGGCGTGTCCGTGGACGGGGAGTTCCCTTCGTACTCTCCGATATCCAGCGTGAAGCCGCTGCCGACCTCGAAGCCGCTGCCCGAGATGAACAAGCTCGCGCCGAGCACCTGCCCGCAGCTAGCCGCGGGCTCCAGCGTGACCTCGTAGTGCGGCGGCGCGGAGTCCGCCTGGCCGCCCACGGCCATGTCCGCGTAGGAGGTAGTGCTGCCGTAGACCTTGAGCAGGTCCGGATACGCGGAGTACAGCTGACCGATCACCGAGGTGGCGTCGGCGTCTCCCGCGTTACGCAAGGTGACCGGAATGATCGCCGTCTCGCCCGGGTCCAGCACGCCGTCGCCGTTCCCGTAGGGCCCCGAGTCGTCGATCGTGTGAGAGAAGTGGCTCGGTCGCGGCCCGGAGGTCACGTTGAACCCGCTGCCGCTGACCACCAGGGCATAGGGTTGCGGCCCGGCGGGAATCGCGTGGGGTGTGACCTGGATCGAGTAGACACCCGGTGCCGGCACTTCGACGAGCACCTGCTCCACATTGTTCAAACGGTCGTACCCGCCGCCGGCGATCGAGACTCCGTGGAGGAAAACGTTGCCGATCCAACCCCCGCTCGTCCCATCGACGCGCAAGTCCAGATCGTTGATCAGGTGTGTCGAGGCGGCCGGCGTGGACGGGTAGTCGTTCCAAACCAGGGTCACCTTGAGCGGCTCGGTCGAGTCGAATACCTCCAACATGTAGAGCACCGGCGGATCGGAGGGACTACTGAACCCGTTGGTGTTTTCCTCGACCCACAACCCGCGACTCTGGCCGGCGAAATGCAGGGTGTTGTCCAGCAGAATCCGCCCCCAGCCCTGTTCGTCGGAGGGAATCGTGATCGGGCGGCCCTCGGCATCCCAACCGATCGGGACCGCGGAGTTGATCAGCACCGCCTTGACCAGTGCGGAACCGGCCTCAAAGCTATCGACCGGGTTGGGCGCACCGGACGGGTAGAACCCCTTGGCGAAGTAATCCCGCACCAGAAGCGACATTCCCGCCGCTCCCGGCGCTGCCATGGAGGTACCGGTAGAGTTCCTCGTTCCACAATTGTTCGTCGAAACGTCGCCGTCGTTGCTGGCCGAGCTGATGCTTGCCGCGGGAAAGACCAGGTCCGGCTTGATGCGGCCGTCATCGGTGGGGCCCCAGGCGGAAATGTCCGACAGATATTCGGCGGACGCTCCCTTGAACGTTCCCCCGACGGAGAGTGTGTTTTTGGCGGTGCTGGGGCTGCCGATCGTCCCGGTGCCACCCAGCGCATTGTTCCCGCAGGCGAACACGATCAGGAAGTCGGGGTTGTTCCACATGAACTCGTCCACGTCCTCCGACGCGTCGGTGTAGTTGTTCTGGACCGACGCGTTCTCGTTGTCGTTCCAGGAGTTGGAATGGGCCCTGGCTCCCTGGTCGTAGGCCTGCTGGAAGACCGGGACCAGGTCCGTCACCGGACAGCCGATTCCCGGCAGGTCGCCGCAGGCGTCCGCCGCGTATCCGGCGTCCTGAATCACCAGCTTCCCCGCCGGGGCCATGCCGTCGCCGGTGTCGTGGACGATCGGGTTGGCCAGGTCGTCGCCGGAAAGTATGCCCGCCACGTGCGTGCCGTGCCCCTGGGTGTCCCAGTGGTTCGGGTTCGACGGGTCCTCGGCAGGATCCAGGAAGTCGACTGCGATCACCTTGCGCTGGCTGGGGTCCACCGTGGTCCCCCCGCCCGTGTTGGTCGGGGGCAGACCGAGTGCGCCGTCCCGGAAGTAACACGCGTCAGCGTCGAGGCCGGTGTCCAGCACGGCCGCCACCTGATCCTCACCGTAGATCCCGTGGTCGAAGACCGGCGTCGCCTCGCCGGCGTACAGACCTGACTGACCGACCCAGATCGAGGTGTCATTGGTCAGGATGCGCCGGTGGCGCCGGCCGACCCAGAAGACGTCGTTGCGCTGGGCCAACTCGTCCATGCGGCTCTCGACCTCACCGGGCGTCATCAGTAGCACCACGCGGTCGAAACGGGAGCCGTTGCGGGCTCCCTCGACGCGTAGCCCCGCAGAGGCCAGCTCCGCAGCCACGGCGGTCGCGTTGGCGTCGGAGAACAGATGAAGCAGAACGACGACGTCCTCGGCTTTCTCCAGACCGGCTCGCAGCCCGGCGATCTCGGGAGCGATCTTGTACTGCGGCAGGTAGGGCGTCGCCCAGTCCACCGAGGGGAGCCCCGCGAGACCCATCGCGCGCGCGGCGGGAACGCTGACCAGGTAGGCCTGCCCCGGCAGGGGCGTTTCCACGCGGGCCCCGGCCGTCTCGACGGCCGCCCTCTCGAACCACCCGGGCGGGTGCCGGAAACGGACCACCCATCGCCGTGGGCCGTCTACATCCGCAACCGCTGCCTCGTTCAGCGAGGGGTCCGGCTTGATGACACCCGAGCGCAGTTCGACCTCGCCGCCGGACGAACCGGCCAGGATGGCGGTCACCGGAAAGACCGTGATCATCAGAGCCACTAGCAACGTCCAGTAAGTAATAATCTTCATGAGGTTCTCCGGTGGGAAAGGTCAGAATCGGGAACAGAGTCGAAGGCGCTTACCATTTCTCACTCGCAGGCGGTGCCGTGGCGTGGGGTACCGTCCTGGTTGTTTCCCAGAGTGGATGTGCCGCAGGCGCTGCGGGCGCGCACGAGATAGAAGAAGATCTCGCCGGGAGCCGGGTCGTCGGGATCGGCCCATGGCGGGGGGCCCGGCACGTGGGCAGCCACGCAGGTCGCGTTCCAGAAGTCGGTGTTGTCCCGGCTGCGCAGCACATCGTAGACAGAGCCGCTGCCGCTCACCGGCTGGCTCCACGAGAATCCGCCGGCTCCGCTCTTGGTCAGTCTGAGATCGGTGATCGGTGATGGTGCGGTCCACGCATCGGGGTCGCCGGGTGCGCAGTCGGCGCCGTTGATCACTCCGTCCAGGTCACCGTCGATGGCGGGGAGGCCATCGCACCAACCGAAGAACGTGCTGAGGACATTCTCCAGATCCAACGACGAGAACAGCCGTTCGGTGCCGTAGCCCATGTAGGCCGTGCGGTAGTAGCCGCCGTCCTTGTTGATACCGGCGGTGCCCAGGTTCCCGCTGAAGGCGACCTCGGCGGTCGCGTCGGGAGTCAAGCTGTCCGAGTAGTCGGGATTGATGTTCTTGAGTGTGATCGGGTCGGGCCCCAGCACGCCGAACACGCTGCCCTGTCCGGTTACCGTGCCCTGTTCCGTGTCCTGTTCGACGGACGCCACACCCAGTTCCTGTTGCATGAACTCGCGAACGACCTCGCCCCGGGAGTAGAAGTAGTCCGCACTGGTGAGTAACAGGCACCCGGACTGCTGCGTGAACCAATTCCTCAGCTCTTCTTCCGACTCCTCGGTAGGTCCGGCGTAGATGTCTTCTTCTCCCGACCACCAGACCACTCGCTCGTAACGCGCCAGAGTCGAGGCGTCGGGCTCCTTCTGGGCCATGACGCCATAGACATCCCAGACGTCGTAGCTCACTCCGAGGGCAACCATCGCGTCCGTGTACTCGGTCTGGAAGTCACCGTAGTAGTCGTAATCGTCGTCCACGAGCAGCACCGGCGCGACGTTTTCCGTGGTGAAGGACGAGACCGGTGAAAAGTCACCGAAGCCGCAGACGTTGGAGGCCCGCACTCGCCAGTAGTAGACCGCCTCCTGGGTCAGGTTCTGACCCACCGTGTGCGTCGTCCCCTTCGAGTAAGCGGTGTAGAAGATGTCCGTGAACGCCGCGTCGGTGGCCACCTCGACCACGTAGTGCGAGGCCCAGCTCACCGGGTTCCACTCCAGCACCGGCTGTGGGAAGACGTCCAGGGCGCCGTTGACCGGCAGCGCGAGGTTGGCCGGGGCGGGCACGCTCGTTCGCAAGCGCATGAACAGCGGGTGGGTCCGGATCGTGTCGATGCTGTCGCCGTGGAGCTGAATCTCGTAGTCGCCCGTAACGGCGGTGTCAGGGTCGAGTGTGAGCAGCGATCCGGCGCCCGGGGCGACGGGGTTGACGTCGAAGCTCACGGCGACGCCGGCTGGCACGTCCAGCAGGGAGAGCGTCACCGGTTCGGTGTAGCCGCTGTGTTGCTCGACTTCGATCTGGAACTCGGCCGCTTCCGGGGCGCAGACGTACCGGGTCACCGGATCGGGGACCAGCGCGAAGCCGCTCGTAAAGGCGCAGTTGTAGCAAGCCAGGGCGAAGTCCTGGTCGGTCTCGTCGTTGAAGTGGGGCACGCCGTCGGAGTTGATGTTGGTGGCCAGCACGCGGACGGTCACGTCGGCGGGAGGCAGTTCCAGGAAGACGCCCTCGGCGTTGTTCATGGGGTCCGCGACGCCACCGGTGGCCGAGAAGCCGTCGGCGCCGAAATGGTTGCCGTAATAGGTGTTACCGCCGGCCTCGACGACCAGGTCGAGGTCGTTGTTCCAGGCCGGGATGCTGCCGCCTAGTCCATGGCCCGGGGCATCGGTCCACACCAGCATGATGCGCATCGGCTGGGCCGGGTCCACGGGAGTCACCTCGCGCAGCCACTCGTGGCCGCTCTCCTCGAAAACTCTGCCCTGGTCGAAGTAGATCACGCTCCCCGCCGGCGGGTCGATCGCCGCGGACAGGTTCAGGCGGCCCCAACCCTGCTTGCTGTCGGGGCGGTGGCCCAGCAAGCCGCCATCGGCGTCTGTGTTGCCCTCCAGGTCGTGGGCCACCGGCATGAAGGCCGCCTTGACCAGCGCCGCGCTGGGGTCGGCGGTGTAGCCCGGTAGATTCCGGTAGTAATCGATGAACAGCGCGATCGCTCCCGAAACCTGCGGAGCGGCCACCGACGTACCGCACACCTGGTGGTACTGGTACCCTTCGCCCCAGTCGGGGTAGGTCGAATCCACGTAGCAAGCCGGCGCGACCATGTGCGGGACGGTGCGCCCGTCCAGTGCCGGTCCGTGGGCGGTCGTGTCGGACAGGCTGTTGATGTCGGAATCCAGGCTCCCGTCGAAGTTCAAATTCTTGGTCGCTCCGATGACGAAAACGTTCTTGGCGTCGTCGGGCGCTCCTTGTGTCGACACCCCACCATTGCCGTTGTCGATCGCCAGCACGTAGATCAGGGGCTGGTTTCCCGGCCTGAGGGGATCGGCGTCCCGTATGCCGACATCGACCAGCATCGTGTCCATGTCGTAGCCGCGGCCGGCGGCGGAAGAGGCCGTTCCCCAACTATTGTTCGAAACCAGGGCTCCGTTGTTGTAGGAGTCGGTCATCAACTGCAGCACGCCGCCCGGCTGGGACATCCACTCGATGTACTTCTGGTCGATCAGGCTGGCCCCCGGGGCCACGCCCAAACCACGCAGGAAGCCGTTGGCGTCGAGCACGGCGGAGCTTCCGTCCCCCGCGATGATCCCCGCCGTGTGGGTTCCGTGTTGGCTCTTGGTCGTCACGGAACATGAGGCGCCCACGCAGGGCAGCATGCGCGCCACGAGGTCAGGGTGCCCGTCGTCCACACCCTCGTCCACGTCGGCGACGATGACGCCGCTTCCGTCCAGACCCAGGCCGGCCAACCAGCTCTGGTAACCGGGGAACGCGAGGTTCGATCCGTCCACGTTGCCGGCGTTGATCTGCGCGCTCACTTCGGCACGCGAGCCGCCGTCGGTGGCCTGGAGCTGGATGGAATAGACACCGGGGACCGACGCTGCGGCCTGCATCTGCTCCCCGGCAAGCTCGAAGCCGACGATCTCGAACTTGTCGTTCACCACCCTTCGCGTGGTGGGCTTGCCTCCTAGATCATAGATGGCCTCCACGACCAAATCCGCTTTGGCGCCGCGGTAGATCAGCATCCTGACGTCGACCGCGTCGCCTTGCAGTTCGCGCCACTGCGGTTGTACGCGGTAGGCCGGAGCGAAGTCACCGGTCCAGCGAATCGAAGACTTGCCGGACAACCCCTCTCGGTCGGCGGTACGCCCCCACACGATGTAGGTATTGGGGTAGATGTACTGGATCGGCTCGATGCCCCCGGCTCGCAGCGTCTGCCTTGCGCCGGCCGGGATCGGACCGTCGAACTGGACCAAGTGCAGATCGGGGGTCGCGCTCGCCGATCGGTCCCAGCCCTCCGGCAGAACCGGCTCGGCCTGCAGTGGATCGAACGTGAACTCGGCCAGGCGCAGGGTGAAGCGTTCGGATGCCGCACCGCGATTCTCAGGCACAACGGGGCCATCGGCAGGCAAAACCCCACCGATCGTGGCGGCGAGGAAAAAACTGGTGAGGATCCGCATTCGACTCACTGGTGAACAACCTCGCCCTTCGAACACCCGGGGGTTCCAATTCCGTCTCGCTCGGACCATGCATGGATTCCCATACGGGGAAACCCATGAATCGTCCAGTCGGGCGGCCGTAGCAGATGCGGCGGGCCGTCGTTGGCCCGCCGCATCATCGAGTTCACAAACCAGGATTCGTTAGCGCTCTCTGTGCTGACGAGTCCTCTGCCCCCTGGGCGCGGCCCGCCGCTCCGGTTGCTCGGTTGCGGGTCGGACATCAACGTAGGTGCTCTTGAGCTTGGGATCCGTCGCTTCGCCCATCTGCACATCGTAGTCGGGCGAGACGTGGATCTGGTTCATCGGACGGGCGGCAGACTGATGCTGCCCGCGCAGAGCCGAACGAGAGTTGGCGCCGCCGCCGTAGAACTCGCAGGTCATCAGCGGATCGCCGTGGGCGACGTGATCGCCGACGCTACTCAGTGCGATGTTCAGGGTGCGCGCTTTGTCCAGGTCGCCGCCAGGCATGTGGCAGATGCTGACCTTCGACATGTCGAGGTGGTAGCCCTCGATCCAGAAGTCCGGGTTGTAGCCGTCACCGCCGATGATCGTACCGTCGGCGCTGACCGCACTCGCGTTCCTCAGAGTCCAGAACCACAGATCGTCCAGGCCCTGGCCGATCAGGAACCACTGCAGGTCCAGCGTGCCTGTGGATGCGGTCCAAACGGTCGGATAGGAGTAGATCCACCAGCCGTAGCGACCGACGACGGTGTCGCCGTTGTCGCTGATGTTGAACGGAGTCCAGCTGTCGTAGGGGCTGGCACCCGGCGGCGGCGGAACCTGCGTGAAGCCCATGTCCGGGTTCTGGACATAGGCGGATGCCCACAGCAACGGGTCGTAGTCCGGCGAGTTCCAGTCCGAGTTGCCGTAGTTGTAACCGACGATGTATTGGCCGTCGCCCGTGACGTCCGCGCCCTCACCCTTGTAGGCCGCCATGGCGTCCGCATCCCAGTCCGGGTTGGGAATGCACACCTGGGTGTTGTCGCAATTGTAGTTGCTGGTGCACTCCGCCCCAGGCTCGGTCCCACCGACGCAAGTCAGCGTGTCCTGGTCGCAGTAGCCTTCGTTGGAGTTGGGGCAGTGGCTGTTGTAGGTGCATTCGGCACCGGCAAGCGGGCCACCGACGCAGACGTTGTCTACGCAGCTTCCCACTTCCACCTCGGGGCAGTAGCTGTCGCTACAACAGAACTCGCCGGACTCGGCACAGACCTTGGGCTCGATGGCGCCCTGGCCGTCGATCCAGCTCCAGTCGCCGTCGTCCCAGCGCGCGCCGCGCCAACCGCCGCAGAGAGCTCTGGTCCAGCCGGCGATCGTGTTGCCGTCATCGCTGATCGCGTTGCCGCGGCTGGAGTCGCCGTTCATGGAGCCGAGGTCCATGGTGGTGTCGGTGGCCGCGTCCCAGCGATAGGCGCGGGCGTAGCTGCAGCCTTCCCAGGTCAGGCCGGTGGCGTAATCGGCGTTGCCGCCCATGCCGAAGAAGCTCAGCCCGGAGCTGCCGCAGGGCTCGAAGCCGGCCGGCAGTGGAATGGGATCCCACTCGTCGACCACGCCCGTCCAGACCGCGGTCTGCGAGTAGCCGTCGGGATGCGGCATGGCGCCCATGACGGCCGAGCCGTCGCCGGAGACCTCACAAGCACTGTAGGAGCCGCCGATGTGCTCTCCCCATCCGCCGTCGAGCGACCAGAAGACGCAGTACGCGCCGTAGGGCGTCGGCGTGACGATGAAGGTGTTGCCGTCTGCGGTCATGTCGTAGACCAGAGAGGCCGGCCATGGACCCGGATCGTCAATGAAGCCGATCGGGGTGAAGGTCACTCCGCGGTTCTTCGCGAAGGCCGAGGTAGAGAGAATGGCGGCGAGTGCTACCACTCCCAACACGAACAGTGTCTTTCTCATCGTTCCCCCTGTCTTGTGGGAATCGCCCACGGGATCACGAAGTTAGATCCCGCGGCGGACCCGGCTTGTCCAAAGAACGTTTTCTCACCTTGTCCTGTTTTCGTCCCGCGGTCTGCGGAAGCAGACTACGGATCACGCGCATTAAATCCTCGGTCACCTTGGTCTTGGGTACGAATCCGTCCGCACCGGCAGCCATGGCTTCGACGCGGGCGGTTTCGCTCTCGTGAAAGGTCAGCAGGATCACGAGCGGCGCCCCCGGGTTCGACTTGATCCTCCGGGTGGCCTCGAAGCCGTTCACATCGGGCATGGCGACATCCATCAACACCACGTCGGGATCGAGTCGTTCGACCTGCGCCAGAGCCTCGCCACCGGACCGGGCCACGCCAGCCAGTTCGAACGCCGGATCACGGGTGAGCCACGCGGAGACGCCTTCCAGGAAATCATGGTTGTCGTCGACCAGGAGCACTCGAGTCGATTTCACGTTACCCTGCCTCCCGAACTCCCGATCATCGCGGCGACACCCGCCGACTGAACGAGCTAAGTATCCGGGAAACAGCAGGATGAGGCAGTCAGGGGATCCCTGACTTCGACGAGAAAAGAGCCCCACCCGGGGTGGCCGATCCACCCGGGAACGGGGTCAGGCCCCACTGTTGCGGGAGTGTCGCGCCAGGAACTAGCGATTCTCTATCGACTGGAGGAACTGGCGAATCATCGGTTGGTTCGGCTCGATCTCCAGAGAGCGCCGGAGCCACTCGGCGGCCGTATCGAGGTCGCCGCTTTCCCCGTAGGCCCGGGCCAGCGCATTGCAGATCGCGGGATTGCGGAGACCCATCTCGTACACACGCTCGAGCTCGGACATCGATTCGGCTTTGCGGCCCAGCTGCGCCAGGGCCGTGGCCAGGTTGACCCGAGCCTCCAGGTTTTCGGGCTCGATCCGCAGCGCCCGTTGCAGTAGCGGCACGGCGTCTGTCGCCCTGCCGTGCCTGCCATAGAGAGATCCCAGGTTGGCCATGGTGGCGCCGTGATCGGGATCGATTTCCATGGCGCGAATCAGATTTTCCTCCGCGGCGGACCCATCACCGTTGCTCTCCAGCACGACCGCCAGCCAGTTCAGGTGCATCACCAACCGCGGGTTCGCCGCGAGGGCCGCCTCCAGTAGCGGCTGTACGGAGGCCGGGTCGCCCGTTTCCCGGGCGACCCGAACGAGCGTCGCCATGGCGACCTCGTTGACCGCATCCTTCTCGACGACCGCCCTGGCCTCTCGCTCCGCTCCGGCCAGGTCGCCCGCTGCCAGCAGCAGGTGTGACAGAGGCGCTCCCAGTTCCCACTGGCCCTCCTGAACGGCCGAGCGGAAAGAGCGGATCCCCTCGTCGATGCGCCCGGCGCCTTCGTAGGCGCTGGCCACGCGGCCGAGGAACTGGAAATCTCGGATCTCCCCGTCGGCGATCAACCGGTTGGCCACGACTATGGCTTCGTCCAGGCGACCTTGTTGTTCGCGTAAGGAGAAGAGGTGACGACGAGCGGACACGGACGTCGGGGCCAACGCAAGCGCGCCCAGTATTTCGACCTCCGCCTTTTCCAGTTCACCGCCGACCAGATAGACCCCGGCCAGGTTGATATGAGAGGAAACGGTGGCGGCAATTGTTGCTGTCGCATCGGCGGACGCCGCTGCGGTTCCCGGCGTCGAGCTACCCGCGTCACCCCCGACATAGCCCAGCGCCCGCAGGTTCTCCAGCACCTCGGCTTCCACGGCAGCCATGGTTTCCGACATCGGCGTCGCATCGAGCCTGAGAGGCGTGCTCTCGTAAGTCGCGATGCTCGTCTGAGGGTAGCGCTCGCGAAACTCGGGACGAATCACTTCCTCCAGGACGCGCCCGTCCATGTCCCCGGCGAGCGGCAACCCGGCGAGGCGCAGCACGGTGGGCGCGATGTCCAGTACCGAGACCGTGTCGAGCTGCCCGGCCACGATGGGGGGGCCGGCGAGGATCAGCAGGCCGTACAGGCGGTGCCAGTGGGACGGCTGCCCCTCGATGTCGGCGGTCTGGTCCTGCGGTCGGTCCGGTCCGTTGATGAAGCCGTGGTCGGAGAGAACGATCACCGTGGTGTCGGAGGCCGCCGCGCGGAGCAGTTCACCGAGCAGCTCGTCCTGGTAGACGTAGAACTCTTCGACCACTCTCCCGTAGCGCCGGTGGTCTTCTTCCGTAACGCTTGGCAGGCGTGGAGGCGCGAAGTGCATGAAGCGGTGGCCGACCTCGTCGATCCCCTGGTAGTAGACCGCGGTCAAATCGGACTGCCCACGACCCAGAAGGTCCAGGGCGATCGTGTGGTAGTTCCGGGTGGCGGCCAGGATCTTCGTCAAGTGGTTCAGTGGCCGTTCGTAGGCCGCGGAGCGGTCCTGCTCGATCGTCGCGCGCTCGGCCAGGAACTCCTCCCGCGTCACGTCGGCGAACCGGGCGACGTCCTCATGAGTGATCGCGGGGTCGTCGACGAGCCGGTCACGCAGCTCGTCGAGGTAGCCGCGCGGGTAGGTCGTGCGGGCGTCATCGACCGGCAGGTCCAGATCGAACAACGAATAGGAAACCCGGTCGCTGATCATGTGACCGTTGATCGCTTCGGCGGGCCAGCTGGCCCACCAGGCCACGAAATCGACCGTGCGATCCGCCTCGGTGAAGATGTTCCACAATGCCCGGACCTTGCGATAGCGGCTGTTCACCGGGACCGTTCGGCCACTGTCTGCGTCCTGCACGAGGAAGTCGAGCACGCCGTGCCGGTCCGCCGTGACTCCGGTGACGGCACTGGTCCAGATCAACGGACTGAGAATTGGAAGCAGGGCCTTGATGTTCGCGTGCGCCCCCCGGCGTCGGAGGGACTCGAGGTTCGGTAGCCGTCCCTGCTCGATCAGCGGTTCGACGATCTGCCAGTCGGCGCCGTCCAGTCCGACGATGAGCGTCCGGACATCGGTTTGCTGCGCGAGTGCCCGGATCTCCTCTCGGGCCTGTTCCTGCCGCAGCGCGAGCATCACCGGCGAGTCTTCGACGTACTCCAGCACCAGCCCGTCAGCGACGCGCCCGTACTCGGCGAGCCGACCCGTCAGCGACCCCGCAGCCTCCCCTTCCAGGACGGGCAGAGCGCCGTCGCGAGGGGCCGCGTCGATCGTCTCGATGACGACGCGGTCAACAGCGTCGTCCAGACGTCGGATTGGCGTGGAGCCTTGGCCTCGGCGCAGCAGCTCGCGGGCCCCCTCGGGCGTGAGGCGAAGGGTCGCGTCGAAACGCACCGCCAGCGAGGTCCCTTCGGGTGAGCTCCACTCGATCTCCGCCTGCCGCGAATAGGGGTCGAGTACGTGTAAACGCTCGAGCCCGGGGAACGTCGGGTGTCGGCCCGGCTCGAGCGCCCGATCCGCGCGCACCATCGACTGCAGCAGGCCGATGGCTCCGTCGGGAACCGCGGTCCAGCCCGCTCCCAGCCAGATGCCGAGAGCTACCGTGACCGC
>Ga0255055_10000131_pt1 | contig 54697 bp, 48 predicted proteins | sample JV7_2_27_MG_FD_188633 | JGI IMG/M metagenome (GOLD analysis project Ga0255055, IMG submission 188633) | Seawater microbial communities from Jervis Inlet, British Columbia, Canada - JV7_2_27 | ecosystem: Environmental > Aquatic > Marine > Inlet | place: Canada: British Columbia | collected... | reverse complement strand
GCCAGCCAACGTTGAGACTTCTCTGGTAGACGCCAAGGTGGATGTTACCGAACTCATGGGCAACGAAATTTTCATCCACCTGGAAGCCAAGGACAACTCTTTCGTCGGTCGAGTCGATCCTCGAACCACCATCAAGGCCGGCAATGAAGTCCAAGTTGCCTTTAACATGGACAACATGCAATTGTTCGAGACCGATGGCGAGCAAACAACCATCATGTAGCTTTTGCAGGCGTCAGCTTGAAGCCCCCGAACTCGGGGGCTTCTTCATGCATACCAGATAGATGGACCCACTCGAACTGCTCAGTCAACTACACCGCACATCTTCCAAGAAGATCATTCTGCTCATCTTGGACGGCCTCGGCGGGCTTCCAATGCAAGCTGGTGGGGAGACCTCGTTAGAGGCTGCTTCCACCCCTAACCTTGACCGGCTGGCTCAGGAAGGAACAACCGGTCAAACAATCCCTATCTCGCTTGGCATTACGCCCGGGTCCGGGCCGGCACACCTGGCGCTCTTCGGATATGACCCCTTGGTAAATGATGTGGGCCGAGGTGTCCTGGAGGCTACCGGAGTCGGGATGCAGATCGCAAAGGGGGATGTAGCCGCGAGAGGCAACTTCTGCACGCTGGATGATGATGGTTTAATCACCGACCGGAGAGCGGGCAGAATTCCAACCGATGCGGCTCTGCCGATTGTGGATCGACTTCGGGAGATCGAAATCCCTGGCTATGCCTTTGAGATTCAGCATGTCCGGGAATATCGATTTGCTCTCGTCGCCCGAGGCTCGGGACTTGAGCCTAATCTCGCCGATACCGACCCGCAACAAGTGGGGCTAGCCCCATTTGAGGTGATTCCAGAAGAGACGCAATCAAGGCTTTCAGCAGAGCTCTTCAACCAGTGGATCGAAGCCTCTCGCTCGGTCCTTGCCGAAGAGTCCGAAGCCAACGGACTCACACTCCGAGGCTTCTCGACAAATCCTGAGTTGCCGCAGTTTGGCTCGAGGTATGGCCTGAATGCAGCTTGCATAGCCGTGTACCCCATGTACAGGGGCGTTGCGAGCTTGGTCGGAATGGAGATCTTGGATTTCGAGGGAGAACGCCCGGAAGACGAGTTTGCCGCCCTCGGAGCCCGGTGGGATGATTTCGACTTTGCCTTCATTCACATCAAAGCTACCGACAGCCGCGGCGAAGATGGAGATTTTGAAGGCAAGGTAGCCGTGATCGAGGGGGTTGATCAGCAGCTAGTTCAATTGATGGAGCTGAACCCGGCAGTTCTTGCGGTTACGGGTGACCACTCCACCCCGGCGCGGATGCGATCACACTCCTGGCATCCAGTTCCATTGCTGCTATGGGCACCGGATACGATACAGCCTGATGAATCAAGCAGTTTTGGAGAACGCGTATGTGCTCAAGGCGGTTTGGGGACCATTCCCGCCAAGTCTCTCATGGCGCTTCTTCTGGGCCATGCCGGCCGCCTCCATAAATTCGGCGCGTAGCCCACCCTCATCGGCGGTAAATCCTCACCCTGTTGTGGCTATACCCTTACAGATGTGGAGCAGACACAACTGGCCTTTGGCGCAACGGTGCGCGATCAGGTGGACATTGAGGCTCTGTTTGAGGCGTTGCTGGCAACTGTCGAGAGCAGCATTCAGCCGAAGCAGCTTTCCCTTTGGCTGCGGCGGTCCGATCCGTCGAGGTAGCCTATAGTTTTCGTTGGGAAACGAACAATAAAGGTGGTCGGCCGTGTGGCAGAACTCAATGCCTTAGCCGCTTCGGGAGAGCAGAAGGCGCGAGATCAGGTACAGCAGGCCAGCTTGAAGCAAGGTTGCAACGGCGACGGTGCCAAAGGCCACCTCCCAGAAACGCTGGGGGAAGAGCCGAATGAGGGTGTCGCTGAACAGGAAGGTCCACGTGTCGGGGTCGAAAAAGACTTGATGGAAGAAGACAAATAGAACCGAGAAGGCTGCGATCAGTCCAACCAACAAAACAAGCATAATGATCGCGGTCAGCTTGGCTCCACCCCGCCAGGTCTCCCAGAGAAATTGGCTGCTGGCAACCCTCCACGAGACCACGCTGAGCACTACCGCTACCAGCAACCCGATGCGCCATACATTCAAGGCTGCACGGGTAACGTCCTTGACGTCTTCCATGTGCCCAAGTTCTCGTGTGTTGTAAACCGGGCCGCCATCTTCAAATCGCTGATCGCCGAGGAACTCGACTCCGGCATCGTTTCGCAGATACTCCAGAGCGATTGGAGCGTGGTGCAGTCGATCCTCTTCCGTAAATCCATACCGGTCTTCGGGGAACCCGGGTATCGCATAGTTGAAGCGCACAAAGGTGTCGGTCATCAGCATCCGCACGCTGGTTAGCACCAGGATCACCGGAATCAGCACCTGGAGGACGATTCGGGCGGCACTGAGCCATCCGGGTTGTGAACTCGCATCCATTAAGGCAATCCTTCCATTCCCCCCATCACGAATTGAAGCACGATCGAATTGATCAGCTGCTCGACTGGTGCACGGTCATCGGTAAAGATGATATCCGTTTCGGGAGTGGTTCGAATGTTCTTTGTTGCTCGAATGAGCACCTCAAGCAGCGCAGTGGGCGCTCCGCTATCTTCCAGCGCTAACAGATTTTCAACTAGATTTGCGGCTTTTGTCGGCTCCCGCGTGGCGTATATCAGTGAATTGAAACTTCCCGGGACATCAACCAGGTATACCGATGGGAAGACGGCCTGGATCGTTCCCGTCAGCGCCTCAATCAGCCGTCGGTCCTCCGCCGTGCGGCCTACATTAATGGCTAATACACCGCGCTCGTCCAGGTGATCTGCTACACCCTGGAAGAACTCAATCGACGTCAGCTGCCATGGAATGTATGGCGCTCGATAGGCGTCGATTGCAATGACTGAATAGAGCTCGTCGCTATGCTCGAGACCCCATCGACCATCGGCCACGATCGCGTTTAGATTCGGCTCGTTCATGTCGAAGTATTCGCGGCCTACCCGTATGATCTCCGGATCAATTTCCCACCCATCGATCGGAACCGGGCCGAAGACTTCGGAATATTGCTTGGCTATCGTACCGCCCGCCAATCCAATCAACCCCACCCGCGCAACTTCAGATAGTTGCATTGGCGCAGGGTTGAAGAACGGCGCGGCCAAGAACATCTCCCATGTACCGTACCCGTAGGGGGGCGCGCCCTCTTCTGGCAAATAAATCGAATGCTCCGCTAAGCCCTCGTTCAGGTAAAGCAGACGAACGCCATCTTTGTCTACAACCTGGATGTAGTTGTACGAAGATTCGGTCTCAAATACCGATCCGGCTTTGATTGGTCCCGATAGGGCCAGGAAAGAAAGCGCGATCAAAATAATCGGCATCCAAGCATATCGGAGCATCCTGCGCCAGCCGCTCTCGTATGCCAGGCCGCCAAGTGCTAGAACTAGCAGTACAAGGCTGAACAGCAGAAACGTACGCGCGGTTCCGAGCGCAGGGATCAGCCATAGGACGGGCAGAAACGTCCCCAGGATTGCACCAACCGTGGACACTGCGTACACCCTTCCAGAAACGCGCCCGGCTTCTGCAGCATCTGTGATTGAGAGGCGGATGGCAAACGGCGAGACGCAGGCCAGCAGGGTTATGGGAACAACGAAGAGAATGAGCACAGAGATGAAAGAGCCCGCCATAATAGCCGCGTCCAGGGCTTGCACCGCGACCGCTGCCTGTCGAAGCACCGGCCTGGCAACGAGCGGCACCAACCCAGCAGTAAATGCTCCCCAGGCAATGATCCGGTAAAAAGTATCCGTGTGTGGAGAACGATCAGCCCACCGGCCTCCGATGAAGTAGCCGGCAGCCAGATAGATCAAGATCAGTCCGATGATATTCGCCCACACGATATTGCTGGTGCCAAACACCGTGCCCAGCAGGCGTGCGGCGGTAATCTCAATCGCTAAGGTGGTCATGCCGGCCGTGAATACGGCCAACGTAAGTACTCTCTCGCGGGTAATCATTTCTTATGGAGGGTATGCCAATTTGCGATCCAACCGCAGAATTGTACTTGCTCGGGCTATTGAGCCAGCAAGATCGCTAACAGAGCCGACCAAAAGAGACTGTACCGCAGCGGGCGCCTGAGATTTTGCGAAGCAGAGAAAAGCACGACTGCCAGCACCAGCCCGCTTGCAAATCGCAACAGTCCCAGCGGCTCCCTGAAGGTCGAGAACGGCAGGACCATCACTGCGACTCCGTTTCCGAGCAGCGACCACGCCTCTGCCGAACGAATGCCCTTATGCAGCGATCGAGCGGAGGCAATCACGGCCCAAAGGGTTGGTAGCACGATGGTTGGAACAAAGATCAGCAAGAATAAGCCCAGCGTTGCCATATCGACCGATCCAATGCGCAGCAATCCCATGAACGGAATCCATTCGAAAGAGGTCGCCATATCTCCACCGCTCCCCAGGCCAGGGCTGCCAAAGGTGATCCAGAGCCAGGCCTGCCAGGCTGCGAACGCTCCCGCGGCGATAAAGTAAGCCACCAGGGCGCGGCTCCGTCTCTTTTCCGTCAATTCGGCCAGGATGGCAGCCGCCAGGAAAATGATAGTGGTCTCTTTGGCAAACACCGCCAGGCCAAGGAGCAACGCACTCCACACGATCCTGCCTCTCGAGCGTGCGAGCCAACCTCCGGCAGCCAGGCCATAAGCCAGCGGTTCACCAAGTCCCACTCCGATGGAAACCACCAATCCAACCCAAAGACCATATGACAGCGAATACCAGGGGTTTACAGCCTGGTCCAGCAGCGTGCGCGCTACCGCCCAGGTGCCTCCCCACTGGGCTAGCAAACCTACAAGCACAAGGGTCCATGGAAGCCAGGCGTCGACCCCGATTGCCAGTGTGCGGGCAGCAAGCGGGTACAGGATCCGCTGATATCGATAAGCTGGTACGTCCAGCTTCGCCTCGACCGCTTTTGGATCCGGGTCCGAGGCGATGTAGTAAGAAAATTGCCCGTCATAACCTGGCGAACCGTCCTCAACCCCTTCGGAAAATCGGGTCCCGATCTCGAAAAGCTCAATCGGCTGCCAGCCCAGGTTTGCCAGCCGCCAAATAACGTAGGCTCCGGCCACCAGGGTTGATACCGTTGCCGGCCAATATGCTTTCACTTGCGTCTCCGGGTAGTGAAAACCACCAGGGTTGACGCCGCATCTGGCCAGCAGGCTTTCATTTGCGCCTCAGGAACGCGAATGCCGCTAACCCGAACACTGTCAGCGCGAGCCCGATAGGAACCGTGATGGGTCGGTAACGAAAGACAACCGTATGTTGCCCGGCTGGAACCCACACCGATCGCATAACTCCGTTTGCAGGATAGCTTTCTGTAGCCCGTCCATTGAGCTCTGCCACCCATCCGGGGTACCAGGTATCTGCCAGCACCAGCCAACCGCCCTCTGGCGCCTCAATGGCTAGCTCTACAACATTCGGGCCCTGATCGCGTAGAACGGTCACAACCCCCAGTCCGCCGTGCTCTGGTCGAGGGTCCCCCTCAAGGATTGCGATCACGGATAAGTCGATAGAGGAGCTGGTTGCTCGGCGTGTCGCTTCAGCCGGGTTTGCCGCCCACTCCACTGACGGGACGATCCACGCACGCATCGGATCCGGAACTGGTTCGTAGATCGGCAGGCCGGTTCTCTGAGGCACTGCCTGCCAACCGACGTCCATGGTTGGCAGCAAGCGTTCGCGATGCGCAGGAGGGATCTGTTCGAGCCGATTCATCCAAAGAACGTATCGTGCCGGCAGCAGGGGGTCAAAGTTGTTTGCGGAACGCAGTCGATCCAACAGCGGCGTATTCGGCAACCCGCTCTCTCGAACAATGCTCCAATCCAGACTCGGCTGGAAGCTGTCGAAGCGAAACGCAATGTCAAATTTAATCTCCCGCTCCAATTCCTCAGACATGTACAAACGATGGTCTCCCTGAACATTCTGGCTGAGAGCGGATGGGGCCGAACTGAGCTCGGCTGGGAGGGTTGGATTGAGCCCGCGGCCGGCTAAGAACAAATCGAGCACTACAACGCTCAGGGCCGCAGCAACCCAGCCCTTTCGGCCAGGATCAGATCGTAGAAGCGCCAGGATTCCGCTTGCAGCTAGCCAGAACCCAGCCGTCGCTATCGTCGGTGCGAATGTCGGCTCGATATCGGTCTCCACAACGTTAATCAAGGTGGCCATCACGAGAATTGCAATTGCCCCGGCGGTACCCAGGCGAAGCCAATACAATTTCTTTCCCTCGGCAACCTTCCAGTGTTCAGCGCCAAATCCAGCCAAAAGCGAAAAGGAGGCCACCAGCCACAAATTCCATCGGGCAGGAGCTTGAAATGCAGAGAAGGTCGGCACGTACTCAAACAGGAATTTGAAAATAGGCGTATTGCTTCCCAGGCCGAAAAGAAATGCGATCGCCGTAACAGCAAGCAGGAACCATTTGATGCGGCCGATTGCCTTTGTTGCCAGCGCACCAATGGCAAGCAGCAAGGGAAGCACGCCAACGTAGATGGCATCTTCCCAGAAGTTTCCATAGCCCCAGTAATCGGCGGTGCCCGGATTGCCAAAGAGATCAGGCGCAACAAGCCCCAGCGCCCGCCACGGCCAGAATGAATAGGTAAGCGCGAATTCAGGATCCAGATCGCCAGCTCGGTTGGATATCGAGGCGTATTCCAGAGTCGGAATGAGCTGCACTGCGGCGATCGCAAAACCCACCGCCCCGGCCACAGCCAACATCAGAATTGCCCTCCGGATCGAGACCGAATTGGAGCGAGCGCGGAAAATGACCCAGGCTACCAAAAGGATCAACGTGTACCATGCGACCTGCGCGTGCCCTGCAAGCCACTGGAGGCCTAGCACCAGCCCAAGCAACGCCGGAGCGCGCCAGCTTATCCCTCGTAGCAGGCGCCCTGGAGCTCCAGGGCGCGTCCCAGCGCTTCGCACTAGACCTTCTGCTGCATACAGGATCCAGGGCAGCCAGGCTGTTGCGGCATTGATGCTGAGGAAACCCGCACGGGCAACCAAATAACCAGACATCGCATACGCGATTCCTGAAATCGCTTGTGCGAATGTGCCCAGCCCAAGAGATCGGGCCAGCAGAGCCATCCCGAAGGCTGCCCATATCAGATGCAGCAGCACCAGGAGCGTTTGACCCCAGGCGACATCGGTTGCGAGCAGAAGCCAGTTCGGCGGATACAGCAGCGCCGATTGGTAGTTTGCAAACAGCGGCGCTCCCATGCCGAGCCAGGGGTTCCAAAGCGGGAGATGACCCGACAACGCAATCTCCTTAGCGGCGGTATGCCATGGCGTGAATTGGAGCAGCGGAGTGCCCCAGAAGAGCGCCCGCCCGCGGATCAGGTCGATTCCGAACAGCAGAATCGGCCCAACGGCGATGGGCAGCCACGGAGTCAGCCTACGGAGTGCAGGTTTGGAAAATGTCATATTCGCCTTGACTTGCCAGGAACTCCAGGCAATTCCAATCACCCGGGTCCCAGTCGCCGAGATCGCGTTCTCTCGGACCGTGAATCAAGTAGTTGACTCTTTGCTCCTGGATAAATGCCATACGGTCGTCATCGGTTGTAGATCGCTGGAAAAAGCTGTCGATTTTCGGCAGTAGTTCAGTCAATCCGGCTGTCTCGGGACCATGACCCGCGACAACTCTGATCGGTGCCCAGGCCGGCATGGGATTGCTGGTCTGGAAGGATGCCAGCACAATGCTCGACGGTTCCGCCAACTGTCCCAGTCGCTCAAAGGCCTCGATCTCCCTCAGAGGTTTGAAGGCAGGCTCCCGAGGGTTCAGCGCGAGCTCAAGCCCGCTGGCCAATACCAACAGACTGCTGGGGATCAATAGGCTGGCCAGAGCCACGCGACCAATTCGTTTCGAGCGAGCGCCGAGGGTGGCAAGTCCAGCCGCGGCCAGCACGGCCAAAGCAACCCAGCCTCCCTCGGGCAGTCGACGTTGGATGGTAAGCGGAGCCCAGGCCAGAGCTGGAATCGCAATCGCCCAGGTGATTGGAAACAACATGCTCTCTTGCCTTCGCAGCAGCAACGCTCGCGCCCCTAGCACGGCAACAGGCAACAGGATGGCGAACGCCAGGAGATACACAATGAGCGGAGGCGAGAGGATCAGGTTTTGGGCGGCCCAGGCTTGAAGGAAAGGGTCGTTAAGCGCCGCATAACCGAGATATGCCAATAGTGGCACGGAAGGCAGTACGGCCCGCCCCAGGCGTCTCACCCAGGCTCCCTTGTTTGCCCCAAATCCCAGAATGGCTATTTGGTGGGCTGCCAGTGCTGCGAACGCTGAAGGCAGCTCCGGCGAATGGATCAACCCAGCAAACAGGAGCGCGAAACCGGATCTCCAGCTCGACTGATCTTGCAGATACCATACAAAGGCGATCAGCATCGCGGCTCTTGCCAGCGCGAGGTGTGGCAGTCCGTAGATAGCTAGAAACCCGAAGGTTTCTGGAGAATAAAATTCGAGCGGCAGACTGCCGGCCACCTCCGGTTGTCCCAGCAGGATCAATAGCCATCCCAGACCGCCTCCGATCGTGGCGATGATCACCGTCCAGCGACGCAGAGCAACGTTCTCGATAAAGAAGGCCGAGAACCGGTAGGTCGCAACAACCAGGGCAGGAATGACCGCTATCCGAAAGAGCTGGAAGAGCCCCACCAGTTGACCGTGGGATCCACTGCTCAGCTTGCCGAGCAGGAGGTAGGGTATGAACGCTAGCACCCCGGATTGTTCCATGGTCGAGTAAGGGCTTCGAAATAACCATGCTCCTTCCGATCCGGCCAGCATCTTCGCGATATACGAGTTTCCATCCTCCACAGCAAACAGAAAGCCAGTAAAGCCCCAGGCGTCCGTCTGGCCGAGTGCCGCAACGACATATGGCAGACTGGTGATCACGACCAGAACCAGCGAATAGAGAAGAGCCCAGCGAATCTCTCGCTTGGTCATCGCCTGATCCAAAGCGAGCCCAGGACGACCAAGCCCAACAGCGTGATGAGCGCGCCGACGCGCAACGACCCGGGCCGAAACATGAATTCCACCTCATGCTCTCCTGCCGACAGCTGAACCGCGCGCAGCAGGCCTTCATGGATCTCGAGAGAAGCTGGAGACCCGTCGATTTCGACTTCCCACCCCGGGTAGGCGATCTCACTCGTCACCAGCGTCCCTGGCCCGGAAGCCACCATAACGAGCCGATTCGGCGTTTGCTCCCGGATGTGCACCGGCTCGCCGCCTATTACCCAGGCTCGAGGTTTCGCTCGAGGGTTGTTGTAGAAATGCAATCCGTCTTCCGTTTTTTCAAAACCAAGTTCAGTATGCGCGATCGGATAAGCTGAGACAATTTGCGAGATGGAAAGCTCTCCCATCAAGACAGCATTTGGTTCGAAGCCCCAGTCTGCCTGCGGATTGCCCTCTGGGAACGGCGGCAGCGTGACCGAGTACTGGCTGTCGTCGAATCCGGTGGCTCGCGACATGTACTGCCAGTAGGAGTGCAGCTGCAGCGGATTGATTCCGTCTGCCAATTCGATCCCGGCAGAGGCGGCCGAGGGTTGAGGCAGACTGTAAGAAGGTGAAAACACACGCGAGCTACCCGCCTCGATTTGTGCCGCGATGTTCTCGCCGTTCGGTGCTGCCCTTACTTCTAGCGTGGTCATATTTACAAGGCCAAGATCCAACACGACGAGCAAACCCCACCCGAATACTGTCCATTGCGGAGATTTGTTTTGGGAAATACCAACCCAGAGGACAGACAAGCCGATCAGCGCGGCTGAAATGATGGTTGCCGCCGTCCGCAGGACAGCCTGATCTTGAAGCCAAAACCAGAGCGCCAGGATCAGCAAAACGCCCGCAAGCCCCGCACCGATCAGTCTCAGCTGCTTGATCGGGATGCTTGCCTTCATGATTTGATCCAGGCCCATGCCAGCCAGCATTGCCAGCGCAAATGAGGAGAGGAATAAAGTTCGGGGAGGCACCCGCAGCTGATCGAACCCCGGTACAACGGCGGAAATCAGTCCGTAGAGCGGCGTGAGGTTTCCTAGTGCGAGGACAACCGAAAACCCGGCGATCCCCACCCAGAACCATCGACCCTGCACTCTGCCTGCAACGGCCGCAATTGCAAGGAAGAGCACCACGACTCCTGCATATATTTGCCACTCGGGCCAACCTGCATACTCGGGAGCGACAACGTTCATTAGATAGGAAGCCGGTAGGCTGAGCTCGGTGGATTCAGCCGATGATAGATTAGCGCGAGTACTCAGCGACAGATACTCCGCAAGCGGCGCCGCTAATATGGCGGCAATGGCCAAGGCCATGAGTCCCGAGACGACCAGGGACGATGCCGCCCGACCCCAATCGCCCGAACTTGCCGTCTGGCCCTGTCCGAAACTTTCGCCCCAGTTTGCTGCACGGCCCTGCTTCTGAACGCCGCCCGTAGATTTGGCGCCAGCGTCGCTTAGGCCGTCGGCCCGAGATTCCACTTCATAGCTCTTGTGGCTATGCGCAATGCGCCACACAGAATACGCTACCGAGAGCATTGCCATCGGAAGGAACCAACGCGGGTCAATCAGGAAAATCATCCCCAGCGCAGCTCCCGCCAGTGCAGCGGACGGGAATCGCTTCCAATCGATTCGCTCAACGGCTTTGTCGAAGGCCAGCAAGATCCATGGAGTCCAGCAAACAGCAAATACCAACGACACGTGGCCGAGCCCGACATGCCCAATAAGCTTTGGCATTCCCGCGAAGGCCAGCCCTGCCACCATAGCCGGACCGGAAGAAACGCCCAGAGTCCTTGAAAGTTTCCAGGTGCCCAACCCTGCCCAAGTAAGGTGGACCCAGGTTAACAGATTGAATGCCACGCCCGGCCCTATCGCAAACGCGAGCCAATTTGGCGGGTAATACAGTCCCGATAGCGGGTCGGCTGCGAATGGAGCTCCCGACAGGATCAGCGGGTTCCAGAGCGGAATCTGGCCCCACTCAATAAGCGAGTGACGCACAAAGGCCGCATTTGGCCAATGTGAAATCAGGAGATCGGAATACACTCCTCCACGCCAAAAAAGAACCCCCATCGGATCACTGATTAGGGGCGCGAGCCAAAGTAGGCCAGAGAGCAGGAATACGAGGACGATGGCTGCGGTCAACTCTCCGGTACCTTATACAACTCAGAGCCTCCTTCCCGATGGGCAAATTCGACTAGGGGCAGCCAGGAAGGGGCTCCGAGATTCTTCTCTTCTTCTCCATAAAAGGCGTATTCGACACCGGAAGCGCGGAGAGCCTGGAGTCCGAGCAACGGATCCCCACTCCAGCCCCACAATTCTCGCACGAGTGCTTCCTGATCATCTGAGCGTGGCGTTTCGAACGGATGGCCATACAGGACGCGGGTATTGCTATAGGCCGGAAGGCGATTCCCGGTATCAGGCCCGGCAAGGATCAAAGAGCCTTCAGGAATGTTGAACTCAATCCATTCGAGTAGCTCCCGGTCGCTATTCGCCAAGACCAATCCCGCTTCCCCGCGTGAAACTGCGGTCAATCCTGATCCCAGGACCACCAGATGGGATGGGATAGACAGCACGATAACTGCCACCAGGATCAATGCGAATCGACGGCGAGTCGGCGCGATGGCTTGAATTCCAAGCCCTGCCAGCGCTGCCATGGGAATAAAAAGGCCGAGCATCAGCCTTCGCTGGAGCGATATGGGCAGATAGAGCATCACGAACCCAAGGATCGCCCAGGTGATCAATAGGCGGCCGCTGGGGCGGCTACGAGCCTTCCCCAGCACAACTCCCACGATTGCAAGAGCCATCACCAGGCCATATCCAAGCAAGATTTCGATAAGCGGAGGCGTAGGAGTCGAGTTCTGCTGATTCCATTCGGCAAGAACCGGATGCTGGCGGATCGCGCCCCATGAGTACGCGAGCATTGGTAGCGCCCCTAGCACAACGGCAGCCAACCCGTGCAGCCAGGGTTTCATCTTCGCAGGCTGAGCATCCTGGAGGCGCTCCATCGCCAACCAGGCGGCCATCACAATCCCCATCACAACCGCGGCGAACGGCTGCAGAACGGCCAGCAGCAGGCCGCACAGAAAAGCAAGCGGGAGCCGAGCCCGAGGGAGAATTTCCGGGAAAGCTATCAGACTGACAGATGCAATCAGCGTCGCGGTTGCCAGAGCAAAGTGTGCATTGGCATAGGCGGAGAGGAACGGAATTGCCTCTGGCACCCACAAATCGACGGGCAGCAGCCCGAAAGGCAGCGCAATCCACCCCACCCCCGAGCCGAAGATCGCGAGCACAAATGCGGCCCACTTGGCTCTCCCAATTGGCAGCACACGCGCAAAGAACAGGTAGCTGGTTGCTACCATCGCTAGAGTGCCGAACACTCGAGCGGCTTGATAGGTCAGGATGTGCGGCAATCCGACGAGCCCTCCGATTCCCCCCAGGATCAGCTGATAGATGAAAAGCACGACACCCGCTCCTGGATCGGCCGCATACGGAAGCCGAAACTCAAGCGACAATTCGGCTCCTTGTCGCATTTTAGCTAGATAGCTGTGGCCATCGATGGGGTTGATCAAGAATCCAGCAAAGGTGGACCCGGATTGGGTTAACGATGGCGCGATGATGAACGGGAGGGATGTGAGCACAACCGCCAGCACGGCAAGCGCTGCTGCCCAGCGAAGCTCATGATTCTGGGGCACGAGCGGCATTTTACGCTGGTATCGGGGACCCCGCCATTTGCCCTGTAAACCTCCCCACATCTATAATCCGAGCATGAGTCGCGCATCCGGCCTCTACCGACTTCAAGAGATTGACCGTGAGTCCGATAGGCTAAAAGGGCGGCTTGAAGAAATTCGAATTACCCTCGAAGATTCATCGGAAATTGCCCAATTGAAGGTTGAGCTGGAAACTCGAGAAGCGGCGACTGCAGCCATCATCACAGCTGCCAGGCACGCCGAGAACGAGGTTGATGATCAGCGACTCAAGCTCCAGCGTACTGAGCAATCGCTCTATGGGGGAGGTGTTACGAACCCGAAGGAGCTCGAGGATCTTCAAATGGAAGCGGAATCCTTGAAACGCCATCTGGGGACTCTCGAAGATCGCTACCTTGCGGTCATGCTAGAGCAAGAAGAGGCTGAGATCGCACAAGAACAGGACACATCCGCCCTGAAGGAAGCTGAGAGCCGTCAAGAGCTCTTGAACGCGAAGTTGATTACGGAGCGCGACGACGTCGACAAGCGTCTGGCAAATTTGGAAGCAGAGCGCGAAGCTGCGTTGGCAAGCGTCGCGGATGAGGATTTAGCAGCGTACGAGAAGCTGAGAACCCAGCTTGGCGGTGTTGGAATCGTGATATTGGATGGAGACAGCTGCGGCGCTTGTGGGCTAACGCTGCCCGCCTCATCTCGACAACTTGTCACCAGTGGGGATGAGCTCATTCGCTGCGGTCAGTGCAGTCGGATCCTGTACGGAGGTTAGCGATTTTCGGACCATTTGGACCCTTCGGAATTCGGTTTGACATTGAAGAATTCCTTGCCGGCATCGTGGCGGGGATTCTTCTCGGCCTGCTTCTCGGCAGGCTCAAGCCGTCAATACTCTGGGTAATCGCGAAAATCAAGGAGCAGCTCAGGTCTTTGGGCTCAGGCCTAAGTTCCCGGGCGATTGACCGCTATCAAGTCGAACTCATCGCGCGTGCCGAGACCACGCATCTGGCGCGAGCTATCCTGGCCCTGGATGAGATCCTCATTCCACCGCTCGTCCTGGTTCCACCGGCTCCAGCTGATCCAGCGAGTGACGACGATCCCGTGGCGGACACGGTGGGAGTGGTTCCGAATCTTCCGGATTTCACCTACCTGTCGAGTGTGTTTGTGGCACACACATTGTCACTCGGCGAGGCGCTTGGCAACGGTCCCGACCTGATGCTCACTGGAGAGCCGGGCAGCGGCCGGTCGACGGCGCTCGCATATCTCGCCATACGAATCGCAAATCGTGATCCAGCGATTGGCGAGTTGGCCGGCAAAGTACCGATTCTTGTGCATGCCGCGGACCTGCAGCTTCAGGGTCGGCGCGATTCGCTGGAACCTGTAACTGAAGCTGCTCTTCGAAACGTATCGGCGCGAGTTTCCACGATGCTTCCTGGCTATATTCAAAAGCACTTCGAGAGTGGCAATGCACTGCTGCTCCTCGACGGGTTGGATGAAGTTCCAGCCGAAGATATCCCCGAAATCTCGACCTGGCTGAATGAACTGCGCAGTCAACATGAAGGGCTTCGCATTGTGGCCGCTGGCCCTACCGCGATCATAGACGGTCTGGCGCAGGCGGGGCTGACTCCGGTTCCAATTGCGCCCTGGACTGAACGCATGCAGCGCGAGTTTCTTTCCAAATGGGGGCGCTCGTGGAACGAGTTTGTCGTTCCCAGTATGCCCAAGAGTCGTCTCTCCGATATTGATCCGGCGCTGGTCAATGGCTGGCTGGCCGGGACGATGCGAGGTCGAACGCCGGCCGAGATTACGCTGCGGGTGTGGGCCGCGTATGCCGGGGATATTCGAGGTCGGCGCGCAGTTGATGATATGGAATCCTATGCGATGCGTGTGCTCTCGCCAGAAGAGCAGCGGAATACGGAAGAAGTGGCTGCTGCCTGGCTGAAGGCTGCCAAGGCCTCCCTTCCAGAGCGCGCGCTGCCGAAGGGCATTCCCATTCCAAGCCTGGTTGAGGCCGGCATTCTTGTTCGCAGGTCTGGAGGCGCTATTTCATTTTTCCAGCCCGCAGTGGGCGCTTACTTTGGTGCACGTGCCATGAGCAGAGGCGAAATCTTTGAAGGCGTCGAGACTGCGGAATGGGAACCTGCTTCGAAAGCCCTTCACTACTACGCCGTGCTCGGTAATCCCGAGGAACTTGTGATGCGGGCCTTGAGCTCCAGTGCGGAACCGCTGGAGTCGGGCCTGCTGAATTCCGCTCGATGGCTGCCCGATTCTTCGAGCAAAGCTAAATGGCGTGGAAGGCTTCTTCGCGAAGTGGCGAAGATGGTTCAGGATACGGCGAGGCCGTACGGCTTGCGTTTGCGTGGTGTGCATGCGCTTGCGATGGCAGATGAGGCTTCTGTCAACATCCTGTTTACCAGAATGCTTAAATCCCAGGCAACCTCCAGCCGCGTATTAGCATGCCTGGGACTTGGCGGAATGACGGATGAAGATTCCGCTGAGCGGCTCGTCACAGTTGCCCAGGGTGATTCGGAGCCTCTCGTCAGACAGGCCGCATGTCTGGCGCTTGGAGCGATCGGAAGCGATACCGCGATGGAAGGACTGGGGCAGGCGTTGCTTAGTGGCGATGAAGAGCTCCGGCTTGCAGCTGCGGAGGCGCTAGCAATTCACCCCGACGAGGGATATGGCATGTTACGGGAAGCAGCCGAGCATGATGAAATCATGACCCGCCGAGCAGCCGCCTTCGGCCTGGCGCGCATTCAGGACGATTGGGCGATGGAGGTGCTGGAGCAGGTCAAAGTGGATGACGAGGAGTGGATCGTCCGAGGAGCGGCAGCTGAAGCGCTCGATCGGAGACTAAATCCCCCCTGGAAAATCTCTCCACCACCCGTTGAGCCGGCTGAGTTGCCGTGGGTAGTAGCGTATGCAGCAAAAGAAGGTTTAGGAGTTTCGCCTGGGAAGGCAGCCACAGAGATGCTGCGACGGGCGCTGAGCAATGGATCTCTCGACGAAAAGATCGCGGCCCTTGAAGTACTTGGATGGGGAGCAGGCGAGGAGCTTACGCTCGAACTGTATAAAGCGCTCGAGTCGGGTGACGATTATCTGCGCGACGTAGCCTTTGAATCGCTCTGGCGCCTGTCAACGACCGGTGTCCGCTTGCCCGACCCGCTAAAATTCGGGTTTTAGATTTCAGGAATCCAGGTACCCCTGGATCCGGCTCTCCACCTCTTCAGCGGTCATATCGTCAACCGCCACAATTTTATCCAGCCCCTTTTGGCCCGCCACAATCTCGATCTGGTTCTTTCGCACACCGAGCACCTTGGATAGAAAGACGACCAGCGCTCGATTGGCTTTGCCGTCCACCGGGGGCTCCTGAATTCGGATGCGAACCGTGCCATCCTCCAGGATGCCTCCCACCTCACTCTTTCGAGCGCGCGGTGTGACGCGAACGGTTAGAGCTGCGCCGTGTTTTCCGTTATGGAGCTTAAATTTACGCATTGGACCGATCAGGCGAGCACGCCCATGACCAATCTGCGGATAATATCCAGGCCGATAAGCAAGATAAGGGGGCTGAGATCGACGCCGCCAACAGGCGGAACCAGTCGCCGGATAGGACCGAGCAAGGGCTGCACGATCGAATCCAGGAATCTTCTGATGGGGTGAAATGGGTCAAGAACCCAGCTGACGATAACATCTGCGAGCACTACAATCCACAAAAATGTGAAAACAAATCCAACAATATCAACGATCAGATTCATAGTGCCGCTTTCCGGGATTATCCCATAATTTCGGGCCGAATTGATCAAGGAAGCATTTCCTATCCATTTTCGGATGCCCTTGGACCGAAAATCGCTCGCCCAATACGGAGCAGCGTAGCTCCTTCTTCAACAGCGACCGTATAGTCTTCCGTCATTCCCATGGATAGCTCTGCCCAGTCTCCCGGAACAGTTTTCTGCAGGTAGTCGCGCAGCAACCGCAGTTTTTCAAAGATTGGGCGTACGCGCTCCGGGTCGGCGACCATGGGAGCCATTGTCATCAAGCCTCGCACTTCAAGGTTTTCTAATTTCCGAATTCGAGCAAATTCATCAACGATCTCAGGCCAACTTTCCTTCTCGGTCAGCTGCCAGCCCCACTTAGAAGCCTCTCCCGAGACATTACACTCCAAAAGGATCGGTAGTCGAATTCCGGCGCTCTCCGCATCACGATTCAGCCGATCAGCGATTCTGGCCCGATCCACAGAGTGCACAGCGTCGAATACCTGAACGACCGATTTCGATTTGCGGCTTTGAATGTGTCCGATCATGTGCCAATCCAGATCGTCCAATTCCTCGGCTGCAGCCTTCTTAGGGAGCGCCTCCTCCACTCGATTTTCGCCGATCAAGCGAAGGCCGGCCTCGTGAGCCGCGAGCACCACATCATAGGGGTGCGTTTTCGTGACTCCAACGATGCGAATAGCGTCGATATCGCGGCCGGACCTTCGAGCAGCGATTTCGATCCGCTCCTGGACCTCGTTCAAGCGTTCCTGTATCTGAATTTCAGCTACGGATGCCAAGATGCGCTCCAAAGCGGCCGGTCGCCCCGTGCTCCCCGCGGTGTGAATACCAGTCCTGCAGGTTACATGCCGTGCAAATTCCAGCTACCTCGATCGATTTCACGCCCGACGCGCGGAGCTGCGCCTCGTTGGCGCTCCACAAATCCAAATGAATAGCTCCATTGATCGGATGCAAGTGTTGACGCGCAGCATCACCGTACGCAGCTTCAAATTGGACGACCACCTCTTCCCCGACAGGATAATGGTCGGGTCCTATCGAGGGGCCGATGCCTGCCAACAGCTCATCCGGGTCGCTCCCAAATTCTGTCTGCATGCTTCGAACGAGTTCGGTGGCCATACCGCGCACGGTTCCCATCCAACCGGCATGCGCAATGCCCGCTGCGCTATGCTCAGGGTCATAGATCATGATCGGGACACAATCCGCAAAGCGCATCATGAGGGTCACCCCTGGCCGATCTGTAATGATCGCGTCCGCCTTCAGGTGACCTCCGGCAAGATTCGGTTCATCGGCGCGTACGACGGTGGTCGAATGCACCTGCCACACATCGAAGGCCTGATCCAGGGAACGCCCGGTCACTCCTAATCCGCGACCAATATTCTCGGTAACCCGCGCATCGGCGTCTCCGACCGTGCGCCCATAATTAAGCGAATTCCACGGAGCGGGGCTCTCCCCGCCATGGCGGGTCAGGATTGCGTGATCTAGGTTGGGATTTTGGAGGGATTCAAATTGGAAGAAGCGAAGTCCATCAGCCTGTCGAAATGGCATCCGCCGAGGCCTCGATTGCTGGCGTAGGACCGTGCAGTTCATCCAGCCAACCCTTACAAACACGGTAAACACTGGCGGTTCCGATCATGTCTCCGCTGACCTTGAGCTCCGTCGGATGCATGATAAAGGGCTGCGTCTGGTAGCCACCGAGCCCTCCATGGAAACCGATTAGTTCCTCAAACGCGGCGCCCTCATTGGTCTCGGGGTTGTAAAAGCTGTTGACCAGGATGTCCGGGCAGTTTGGGAAGCTGTCGGTGCGCCGCAGATGGCTGGCCGCATTGGGTCCAAAAGCCTCTAATGGATTTGTGCCTTCCACCCGATCGTCCTTTAGATAGTAGGTGCCGCCGTTGCCAAGAACTACCGGCCCATCCACCTCTGACCGCACCATCGCAAACCCAACAAGCTCATGCTCGCGAAGCCCTGGAAGCACTGCCGGGAAAGCCTCATCAATCTGTTCCTTCGTCATCCTTTCCGGCCATTTGGTGAATGAGATCAGGCCAAGATTGCCTGAGGCGAGTGCCACCACATCTGGCTGCTCCTCTTTTTCGCCCTCCATCTCGATGCTTTCACCCGCATCAGGACCCATGGCAACCTGCCCATCCTTTGTCCGACCCTTAAGTGCTCGTGCCGCCACTTTGGAACTGGCCGAATCTTCGTTCTCGATTGTGTCGGTGAAATAAGCGTTCAAATGCCCCCAGTCCTCACCAGCCGTGGCTTCCCCAACCACTGCACCATCCGTTTGCATGAGCTCCTGCACGTATTCCTGGAGTGACTTGCCGAAGCGCTGCTTGAAGGTTGCGCCGCCCGTCTGACCGTGATCCGAAAGAATTACGAAGTGATACGGCCGGGGTGCCTTAGGAACAGCGCTCGCGAGTCGGCGGAATTGCTGATCCAGTTTGTACAAGATGTCGAAAGCCCCAGGATCCAGCACGCCGGAGTGGTGCGCAATTTCATCGTAGCCAACGAAGGTTGCATAAGCCACTGACCTGCCGGAAAAGATGTCGCCCAAAATTGTGTAGATATTCAGCTCACGCATGACAACCGTCATGAAGCCTCTAAGAATCGGGTAGATCCCTCCCCGGTGATGTTTATCCAGGATCGGCTCAATATTGTTTTTTCGAGCGCTGCGAAACTGGCGCCATTCTAGGAACATGTCCCAGATCATCAGTATTACCGTACGTGAAGTGTTGTAGGGATTGCTCAGGTAGGCTCCGAATTCCGAAGAGTGGAATTTACTTGTGTCGCGGATAGTGCTTGCGGTGGCCATAACATAAGGTGCGTCCCCCGAGAACAAGTTCCCACGGCTGGCGCCATCGTTGCTGAGTAGCCCTTTGCCATTAGAGCGCTGCTGTTCTATGCCTGGAAGCGCCTTCGGATCACTTGAAGCAATAATCTGCTGGGAGGCTTTGTCGTACCAGCGGAACGCTGGGATATTCGAATTATCGCCATGAAGGATCCCCGCCTGGCTAGCCGAAGTCTGCGACGAAGTATCCGGCTCCCAGCCGGTTATGACGTGGCTTCCGCTATCGATCCACCCCTTCAGAGTCGGCATATGGCCATCTTCCATGGCCTTTTCAAGAACCGGTTCGGCTAGGCCGTCGATCTCAAGGAAGATTACCCCGGGTACGTCCGTCTCTACCGGATCAGCAATACGCTTCATGCGCCGCCGCACCTGATTGCGGGTCCAGGAATTGTCGTCGTCGATCGTCAACAGCGTACTGAGGATGATGTTGATGGCAGACATGCCAAGGGCCAGCCAGAACGCAGTCCAGAAGCCGTCAACATTAAATCCATCCACAATATTTGACGCCAGAAGCACCATGAATCCGTTAATCAACAGTGCGCCGATGCCTAATGTGAACACTGCGAATGGAACCAATACAAAGCTGAGCAGGGGCCAGAGCAGGGCATTCAATAATCCAATGATGGCGGCCGCGCGTATTGCAGCACCGGCGTTATCAATCGTCACCCCGTTGAGTAGAAACGACATGATGATTAGAGCGACAGCTTGTATCGCCCAAATCACAAGGATACGAACGAAAGAACTTCGCTTGCGCGGATTCTGAATCTTTTCAGTCAATTCATTCTCCAGTTCTAAGATGGACGGATATCGTTAAATTCTACTCGGAGATTTGTTTGGATCGCTGCTCAGCTACCGCAATCTTAGTCGCAGTGGTCTTATTGGTGTCTTTCATGGCTTCATTCACATGTGGGTAAGCCATCCACACATTCATTGCACCAAACAGCAGACCCGTCGCAGTTCTCAAGAACGGAGTACTCTCTCGGGGAGGGAACGGGAAGATGCCAAGCTGCGAAATCAGTTGCGTTCCGCCGTCGAGCGCGATCGGCACAATCCCGAGCAGAAACCAGTATTTCAGCGGCAGCGGCTTGACGCTTCTACGGTTGCGAATGACCCCATACACTAGCCCGGCGACCAAAATCCCAACATAGATCCCGATGTCACGCTCACACAAGGCGGTTTTATAACCGACCGTCTCATCTCCCACGTATCGCCGAGCCGCAATGACATCCCCCTCATCGAGCCCGGTCGCTTCCCCGTAAGAGACCAGATCGGTTCCGGCCAGCTCGCGCGGATAGGCGGCTTGCGGCCCAAAGAGGAAGAACGACCGAAATGCAAATTGGTGGCAGAACGGCGAATACAGCGTGTAGATGACTCGCGCTGGGCCGGTTGCGCCGACCTTCATCAGCGTAGGCGCCATAAAGGGAAGGCCCGCATAGACAAGCACCACCAGCGAGAAGGCTGCCAACCAGTGGCGCGAGAAGAATCGCACTCCGCGATTCATTCGAACACCCCAGGTCCGACTAACGGCGGCAGGAATCCCATTAGCCTGGTCGGGTGCAGATGCATGGTCTGACAGATCATCTGATACATGGTCCGCAGGATGGTCACGCGGACCATCCGATAGATCTACCGCGTCTCTGGCCGCCCCAAACGCAACCCGGAGATCGATTTCTTTGAACGGTGCATTCAACGTGTAAGCGCCGACCTCCACCACCGGCACGCGGCTGCCGTATTCTTGCTCGAGCGCCACATCCCGGGAGACATCAATTTCCAGGAGCTCGTGCGGAATTTCCTCCTGAATTGACGCCAGTGCCTTCCGCACTTGTTCGACGTCTCCTACTCCATCAAGATAGTAGAGCGTGGCACGTATCACTGGTTCAGACCTGCAGTACTTAAATATCCGTCAAGTTGGGGTTGGGTCAATACTCCGATATGGTAGGTCTGAATGCGCCCCTCCCGATCCAGAATAACCGTCGTCGGATAGCCGCGCACTTTATATTGCTGCTGAACCTTGCCGCCCGGATCGAGCAGAAGCGGGAAGGTCAAGCCCAGTTCATCTCTGAAAGAGGCGACAAGATCGGCCGGTTCATCGAAGTCGATGCCGAGAATGACCAGACCCTGGTCTTTGAACGATTCGAAGGTCGATTGCAGCAGCGGCATCTCAATTCTGCACGGCGCGCACCAGGTTGCCCAGAAATTAAGCAGAACAACCTGCCCACGATAGTCCTCCAGATCCACCATTCCTCCATCCGCAGCCTCCAGCTCAAACAGGGGCGCCTGACTGCCAGTTCCCAGCCCAGCGATTGAGATCTGAGGGGCACCAACAGTTGGTTGAGGCTGCGGCTCGGCTGGCTCAGATGGCAGGCCGAAGAAAACAAGATAGCCTGCTGCGGCTCCGATGAGCACACCGCCGGCGAGCGCCAGCCACGGCCGCAAGGATCGCTCCGTTCCAAGCTCCCGATTAAGCACAATACGCCCCGTGGGCGTAGCTAGTGCTTCGCAGCTGAAACAGCCGTAGCTCTACAATTCTACGATCACTCGAGTACCCGGGTTCGGCCACTGCACCGTCAGATCGCCGGGTCGGAACTCAATCACGGGATGGGTCCAGCGGAATATCCACTTGGCGTCTTCCGGCAGCAAATTGATACAGCCTCTTGAACGAGGAGCGCCATAGTCAGCATGCCAGTAGGTTGAATGCAGGGCGGCGCCGCTTCCGTGAAACAAAACAGTCCATCCCACTCCCGGCAGATCGTATCCGGTGACAGCGTCGCCGCCGGACATGTGCCGTGAGATCATCTTGCGCCACGTCCACATTTGACCGATGGGTGTATTGGAAGTGAAATCCCCACCCTCAGGATAATAGGCGTAGCCGGAAGAGATGCGAGCGAAGTAGACCTCGACTCCCGATTCCATTGCCGAGATTTCTTGCCTGGTGATGTTTACCACCACTGCCTTGTCCTCGACATTCGGCGAGATCGGTGTCAACTCAGCAGGCAGAATCTGTCGAAACGATTCTCCCGGAGCAAACATGATCACGCCGTTCTCGTCGTGGACACGGTACCAAATCTGTCCATCCGAGCCTGTGACACGGTCGTCGATGTTTAGAACCATGCCGTAGTACAGCCGATATCTCACTGGAGCATCGGGATCCGCTTTCGTTCTTCCGTCTGCAAAGGGGACTGTAATCTCGGTCCAAATTCCTTCGACTGGAACGGATTCCAGAATCTCGTTTGGCTGATTACGCACGAGCTGGGCTTCGGAGGCCCAGATGAACCCTTCAGAAGTTTCAAGCCAGACGTTGTTATGGGGATAAATGCCCTTGCCGACAACCTTGCGCCCTACTTCTAGCAGCTCGTCGAAATTCCGGCTGCCGATGACAGCGCTTTCCGGGTTGGGCCGCAGACGAAGTTGAACGGCGGCATCCGTGATGCGAGCGTACTGTTCGGTCGTGGAAAGCGCTTGTTCGGCACCTGGCAAGCCCCACGGTCCGCCCGCAATGGGCAGAGCGGCCGCGGTGAGCGATGTGCCAGAGAGCTTCAGGAATTCTCGCCTAGATAAGGTCATCGGGAGCGTGAGTGGAGGAAGGATACCTGATCCAAAAGGCACCAACAAGTGAGCTTAACTACCGCTAAGGCGCCCTTTGCATCGCCCGAAAATTGGATCTGAGAAATGCTAGATCTTCATTCGGCGTAAGCGAAGGCTATTGGCAACCACCGCAACTGAGCTGAAAGCCATCCCGCCTGCCGCTAGCATGGGATTGAGCTGCCCCATGGCGGCCATCGGGATCAGTAGCACATTGTAGAAGAAGGCCCAGAACAGATTCTGCTTGATTACCCGCATTGTTGTGCGCGAAAGCTGAATGGCTCGCGGCACAATGCGCAAATCGCCTCCAAGCAGGGTTACAGGAGCTGCGGCAATGGCGACGTCTGCCCCAGTTCCAATTGCAATCCCTACATCCGCAGCTGCCAGTGCAGGCGCATCGTTGATGCCGTCCCCTACCATGGCAACCGGTTCGCCGTTCTGCTGCAGCCGTTCTACCTGCCCGGCCTTATCGGCTGGCTGCACCTCGGCTAAATAGCTGTCCTCACCCTCCAGTCCAACCTGGCGGGCAATAGCCGCTGCGGTGTGACGGTTGTCGCCACTCACGATCTTGATCTCTAGTCCCATTTCCTTGAGCGTGTGGATGCCTTCCCTGGAGCCTTCCTTGATCTCGTCCGAAATTGCGAGCATCCCGGCAACTTCTCCTTCCACCACAATTGCGACTGCCGTTTTTGCTTGAGACTGAAAGGACTCGAACTGCTCGGAAAAACCGTCCAGCTGGATCCCGTTTTGCAATAACAGGTCGGGATTACCAATGAGAACCTTTTGACTTCCCACATAGGCAGAGATACCCGCGCCTGGGATGGCTTCAAATCTCTCCGGCGAGTTCAATTCCAATCCTCGTGCTTCCGCCTCAGCTACGATAGCCTGGCCCACGGGATGCTCCGAACCGAGTTCAGCACTCGCAGCCAGCCGTAATACCTCGTTTTCCGCACCGTTCATCCGGATATCGGTCACCGACGGTTCGCCGCGAGTGATCGTGCCGGTCTTGTCCAGCAGCACCACCTTAATGCCCCCGGCAAGTTCTAGCGCTTCGCTGGACTTGAAAAGGATCCCCATGCCGGCACCCTTGCCCATCCCAACCGTGATTGCGGTCGGTGTGGCCAGGCCCATTGCACATGGGCAGGCGATCACAAGCACCGCGATTGTATTAAGAAAGGCGCGAGTGAATTGGGTGGTATCGGTCGCGGGAGGCGCCACAAACATCCACAGCAGGAAGGTAAGAGCCGCTATGCCGAGCACGGCTGGGACAAACACGGAAGACACCTTGTCCGCCAGGTTCTGGATAGGCGCCTTGCTGGCTTGAGCTTCCTGGACCAGACGGATAATCTGAGCCAGCGCGGTGTCTTTTCCAACTTTGGTGGCTTCGAATCGCAGCAGACCTGCCTTGTTCATGGTTGCCCCAAAAACCGGGTCTCCAGTCGCCTTGGTAACCGGCATCGATTCGCCGGTCAGCATCGATTCGTCGACCGTGGACGTTCCATCGGTTATCACCCCGTCGACCGGGAATTTCTCGCCCGCTCGCACGACCACAATATCGCCCACGATAACGTCTTCGACGGAAATTTCAATTTCCGCTCCGTCCCGAATTACATGGGCCATCTTCGGTTTGAGATTAAGCAGGGCTCGAATCGACTCGCTGGTTTGTGCCTTGGCCCGCGCTTCGAGGTAACGGCCGAGCACAATCAAGGTGACGATCACGGCCGCGGTTTCAAAGTACAGATGCCCATCGACCCAGCCCAGTAAGACTGGAACTGAGTAGGCATAGACCGCCAGCGCTCCCATAGCAATGAGTACATCCATATTTGTAGTGCGGTTTCGCAGCGCATAGTACGAACCCTCAAAAAACTGCCAACCCACATAGAAAACGACCGGGGTGGTAAGCGCAAACATCAGCCATCCGTAGAGCGGTGAGGTGGCGATCGCGGTTGGCATGATCCCGAAATCGGCAAGCATCGACATGATGAAGACCGGAATGGTGAGCGCTGCGCCAATGGTGAGAAGGTTTCGCTGATGCCGCACCGCATCTTCGCGAGCACGGCGCTCCGCATCCTCAAACTGTATTTCGACGGAGATCGGCTCGAATCCAGCTTCCCGAATAGCAACCCGAATCTCGCGCTGTGTGACGGCGGTAGGAATGTATTGGATCAGGACTTGTTCGCTCGCCAGATTGGTGCGGGCTGAAATGACGCCGGGGTTTTCGAGTATTTGCTGCTCAAGGCGGCTGCCGTCGCTTGCGTCATGCAATCCCAGCACAGCCATTTCTGCATCTGCGAGGGCGACGTCGTAGCCTGTGTTCTGAATAGTGTGAAGAACGTCGGAAACATCAATTTTCGCCGGGTCGTATGCGACGGTTGCTCGTTCTGCAACCAGATCTACATTGGCCTGCTCAATGCCATCGACCTGATCGAGCTTCTTCGCGATCGTCTCGGAACAATTCGCACAGTGCATTCCGGTGATGGGTAAGGTAAGTTCCATTGCGTCACTCATATTCAAACTTTCGAAGCCATTTCATAGACCTCGGTAATCTCCTTCAGCAGCTTATCCTTATCCGTTCCGTTCTCGGCTTGCACAGCGTTTACCAAACAAGTCTGCAAGTGCTCGTCCAACACGTCTACGCTGACCTTGGTGAGCGCCGACTGCACTGCCTGGATCTGACGGATCACATCGATGCAATAAGCATCTTCATCCATCATTCGCTCAATTCCACGAATGTGGCCTTCAATTGTGCGGATCCGACGCACTCTTTCCTGTTTTTCCACTACCGCCTCCTCGCAGTCGCTTTGACCATCTACACTTACCTACTTAGACCCCCCCCAGGGGGGTTGGGTATACCAATTATAGGGGTTGGGAGGCGCGGAGTCAATACGAGCTGGTGAGGGTTATTAATGCGAATCTATGCTTTGTGCCCGTTTTCCGCGTGGGGGTCATCTGAGAGCACCTGCGCAGCGTGCTCAAGAACCGGCAATATGACATCCAAATTATCTCGTGCGCCCCTCGGGCTGCCGGGTAGATTCACGATCAAGGTGTTGCCACGTATTCCCGCAACTGCTCTTGAGAGCATTGCATGTGAGGTTTTCTTCATGCTATGAGCACGCATGGCTTCGGTCAATCCTGGGGCGAGCCGATCTAATACTTCGAGGGTTGCCTCCGGCGTCACATCACGCTTTGCAAAGCCAGTGCCGCCGGTAGTGAGAATGAGGCTGACCTTGCCCGAATCGCTCCAGTCTTTCAGCAATCTGGAGATTTGATCCGCCTCATCCGGAAGCACCGTGCTCTCGATCACGGTCCAGCCTTTCGATTGGACTCGCTCTGCGAGCAACGGACCGGATTCGTCCTCTCGTTCACCCATAGCTGAACGATCGGAGATGGTTAGGATTCCCAGCCGCATGGCTTACTCCAACTCCTTGCCCACCAGCTGTTTCCAATCCCCATGGATCCCGTCCTCGGTAACGCCAAAGTACAGACGGGTGGAGCCATTTGCATTTTGCGCCAGATCGTAGCGCCGGCTCTTTCCCCTGCCCCGCGTACGAAGCAATCCCAGATCCCCGTCCCATGATGAAGCTGCCTTCCGCACGTCCTTCGGCAGTTTCAGATACTGTGTGATGGCATAGTGCCAGAGTCTGCGGGCAGAGGTTTCGGTCACATTTTTCACCATATTTCCGTTCCGAAGGTCTCGCACAGTGAAGTATTGGACGCCTTCCCGCTCTTCCACGGCCACGATCTCGACCCCGGTCTTAGGAGCTGGGATTCCTGCTACCGCCTGCTGATCCTGACCGACAGCTCCCACCGCCGGCCCAGGACTGGCAGTTACTCCGGACGGATCCCGACTTCTGCTCGCTGCTGGCTGGCTCCGACTAGCTTCTTTGACCACCGGGTCACGCTGAACCATCTGTACGATTTCGTCCCGGACCGCGAGCCCTGTTTCGGCCTCTTCGCGCACATAGATCTTATTGTCGTCCACTGCGTACGGCGGATCGTCTCCTCTGGGAACCAGAACTCGAATCACCGACACGCCCTGCGTAACCTGCGCATCCACCTGAGCCTTAAGCGGTGGGCTGATTCGATTGCTGATCTCACGCCGCAGCTTGCTGACGGAAGCGGAGGAATTGCTGATGCCAGCCGGCTTTCCCTTCTGAATGGGGTCGATGCCGACGTAGATTGTTCCGCCATTCGTATTTGCGAATGCACATACATCGGCGATGATGGCGTAGAGGTGGCCACCGCGTACGGTCATGCTCTGGTGAAAGTCCTGCATAATCGAAGAACCCTCTTCGATCGCGGGCTGAATGAAATCAAATTCACCTTTGCGCTGCTCGACATGTGGCCGAGTACGCGCGAAATCGTTCCCCTGCAAAAGCTCCCTAATGGCCTCAAATGAAACCTCGGGCAGGAACATTTCCGTGGCTCGCCCCCCCACCCCGAACTTTTTATTGCTGGTTGTGTCGGCCGTCAGACCGTGGGCATCAGAGCCCTGGAGGCAGTGCATTCGCCGTGGGTACTCAGGCTTTGTGCCGTTAAAGAACGCAGCCGTCGAACGTCGAGCCTTGGTTTCAAGATCAGTTACTTCCAACGCAATGAGATTGGGATCCTGTGTATAGGCAATCTTCGTCTGGCCTCCGATGGGGAAGCCACGCATGGCGATTCCATTGCTTGAGTTCGCATGGGCGGCGATGGCCAACCCTCCGGCCTCGTTGATGATCTGGTAGGCCGCCAGTACATCGCTAGAGGCGCCGATGTTGGAAGCGCCAGCGTCGATTTCGCCGGGTGGGATATTGAGCGACAACAGCAAATGCTCAAGCTCTCTGACCGGCTTGTCGGGTGGGAATATTCCAAGCACGTGGAAACCGAAGGTCGCGGTGAACTCGAATGCCGGCAGCACCAGCAGCTCGTCTAGAAGCTGATGGTATTCCGCCAGGCGCTCCTTCTCATCCTTCCGAATGCGATCTAGTTCCTCTAACATCGTCAGGCGCTGAATTTCCTCTTGCATGCTCCGGATCCCGGCGACGGTATTGTGGTCGGAAAAGGCAATCACCTGCAATCCGCGGGCTTTTGCGGTGCGTAAAATATCCAGATACGAAATTTCCGGCTCCCGATAGTCGCTGGAAGCCGGAGTATGTAAGTGCAAATCAACTACGATCCAACTGCGTTCTTGTTTCAAACTTGTTCTCCTGGTGAGATTATTTCAAATTCTCTCTAATCATACTAAGTAGGTCGGGTGGCGAATACGGCTTGAGCATAAACCCATTTGCGCCAGCTTCCAAGCATTGCTCCTCAACGTCCATGCCGGACGTCATAATGACAGGAAGGTGCTCATACTCCGTTGTGGAGCGTACTTGTCGCAGCAGCTCGATGCCGTCGCCGTTGGTGAGGAACACATCCATGATCAGCAGGTCTGGCTGGTCATCGCGCAGGCTTTTTTCCAGGTCGCCAGCCTGGGTTGTGGGAATAACTTCATAGCCGTCCAGCTCAAGCAGAGTCGCGAGCAAGGAGACCATCGTGTGGTCATCTTCTACTATTAGAACTTTGGCCATTGTGATGGAACTAGCTCGGGGCACCGACAGGTTCTTGTGGTCCCGATTTCTTGCCGCTTGGCGCTTTCTTCTTGGCCTTAGAAGCGGGCTTGGCCTTCGCCTTTGCCGCGGCTCTTTTCTTCTTCGGCTTCGTGTGCTTATCTTCAAGCGCGGCTTCAAGCACGTCGTCAACGGTATCCACGAAGACAAACTCGATGTCCTCTTTGATCTCGTCTGGAACGTCATCCAGATCTACTTCGTTCCGTTTCGGCACTATGACCGTTTTCAGTCCAGCGCGGTGCGCTGCAAGCACCTTTTCCTTCAATCCCCCAATCGGGAGCACTTTGCCCCGCAAAGTAATTTCCCCGGTCATCGCTACGTCGCGGTGAACCGCCTTGCCGCTGGCCAATGAGGCAAGTGCGGTGGCCATGGTTATTCCTGCGGAAGGGCCGTCCTTCGGCTGTGAGCCGGCCGGTATGTGCAGGTGAATGTCGTGTTCGCTCCAATAGGAATCTTTGATTCCAATATTTTCTGAAACCGAGCGAATAAAGGAAAGCGCCGCCTGGGCCGATTCCTTCATGACATCTCCAAGCGATCCGGTGAGCTTGAATTCCTTACCACCCGGCATCGCGGTAGCTTCAATGAAGAGAATATCTCCCCCGGTCTGCGTCCAGGCCAATCCGGTTGCCACCCCAGGGATGCGGGTACGATCGGCAATTTCCTCGGGTCCCAAATAGTGTGGTTTTCCGAGCAACTCGGTAACCACTGCCGGCGTTACACTCTTCTTTTTGATCTTGCCGGCAGCTACCTGAGTAGCCACCTTCCGGCTAACTCTACCAATCTCGCGCTCGAGGTTGCGAACACCCGCTTCTCGCGTATATGAATGAATCAGCTCGTGTATGGCGGGCTTGGTAAATGAGATTTCGCTCTTTCGCAGGCTATTTTCTCGTATCTGTCTTGGGATCAAGTAGTCCTTGGCGATGATGGCTTTCTCGCCCTCCGTGTATCCGGATAGCCGGATGATCTCCATCCGGTCCAAAAGCGGGGCCGGAATGGTATCGAGCCAGTTGGCGGTGGTAATAAACATGACCTTTGAAAGATCGTAGGCCACTTCCAGATAATGGTCGCGGAACTCGGCATTCTGCTCGGGGTCCAATACTTCCAAGAGCGCAGAGGCTGGATCCCCTCTGAAATCACGCCCGAGCTTGTCGATTTCATCCATCATGAACACCGGGTTACGGGACTCCACGCGTCGAAGCGCCTGCAGAATACGCCCTGGGAGGGCGCCAATATAGGTGCGGCGGTGTCCACGGATTTCGGCTTCATCGTGAACTCCACCGAGCGAAATGCGGACAAATTCGCGACCGGTCGCCCTTGCGACCGATCTCCCAAGAGAGGTCTTCCCTACTCCCGGAGGCCCTACAAAACAGATAATTGCGCCTTCACGCTCTCGTCGGATCTCGTCCTGTACCGATTCGTCTTTTCCGTTTTTGCGCTCTAATTTGAGCTTCCGAACCGCCAGATACTCAAGGATCCTCTCTTTAACGTCTTGGAGGCCATAGTGATCCTCGTCCAGGATCGTTCTGGCATGTTCCAGATCGAGATTGTCTTCTGTCTCTTTGCTCCAGGGCAGTGATACCAGCCAGTCCAGATAGGTCCGGATCACACCATATTCGGCCGCTGCGGTGGGAAGCTTGGCCAACCGATCAAGCTCTCGCTTGGCCTGCTTTTCGGCTTCCTCTGGGAGGCCGGCCTCTTCGATCTTCTCTCTGAATTCCTCGACATCTGCGGCCTGCTCGTCGACCTCTCCCAGCTCCCGCTGGATGGCCTTCAACTGCTCTCGCAGAAAGTACTCGCGTTGAACCTTCTCAATCTCCTCGCGCGCTTCGTCTTGAATCTGCTGTCCCAGTGCCAGTACTTCAATCTCGCGACTGAGTAACCCATTTAGTTTCTCCAGCTTCGTGATGGTCGAATCTTCCTCGAGAAGATCCTGTGCCACCTCAAGTTCCATCCGCTGGTAATTGGCAATCGTGTAGGCGACCTGAAGCGGGTCATCTTGAAGAAGTACGCTTGCGACCACTTCCCGCGGAAGTGATGGGGCCAGTTCCGCTACTTCCTGGAACATCTCCGAGGCCGCCCGCATTTGCGCCTCGACTTCGACACCCTCTTCCACCTCTTCTGGCCAGAGCAGAATACTGGCCCGAAGATAGGGCTCCAGGGCGCTAAATTCCCCTAGCTCAAAGCGAGCTAAGCCCTGCACGATCATTCGGATCGTGCCATCTGGCGCGCGGAAAAGCCGTTGCACATTGGCAACCGTCCCGTACGCGTACAAATCCTCAGGACCAGGTAGCTCCAATTCGGGTTTTCGCGATGCAACCAAACCGATCAATCGATCCTTGGCCACCACATCGTCAACTAAGCGAATCGACCGCGGCTGACCGATTGTGAGTGGCACCACAGTATGCGGGTATACGACAACGCCGCGCAGAGGAAGAATAGGGAGGTCCTCCGGAATGGTGAGCAATTCCGAATCAGGAATTTGCTCTCCCAATGCGGTGCTCTCGTCGCGCACGACGATGTGTGATTCGCTGGATTCTTCCGATTCGTCTACAGGATCTTCGGTAAGCTTCTTGTCTGATTCGTCCATAGAGGATCTTTACTCGATCGAAATTACTTTGGGTTGCGCCTTCGGAAGCTCCACCCGAAGGAAACCATCAACATAAGAAGCTTCGATTTCAGGGACCTTCACAGGTTCCGGAACCTGCACTGCGGTTTCAAACTCGCCGTAGCTGATTTCCATCTGATGGTAGGCTTTCTGGGAGCCTTCATCACTCCGGACACCCCGAATAACAAGCGCTTGCTTGTCAAAAGTGACCGAAAAATCGGCGCCCTTCATCCCCGCGATCTCCACCCGAACAAGGTATGCACCGTCAGTCTCGTACACATCAGTGGGCGGCCGCCAAGTGTGTGTTCTCCGTTTGATGCCCCAGAATGAGTCGTGCTCAGAGCTGGGTGGCCACGATTCCTCATCAGATGCTTTCAGTTGAATCAGTACGCTTTCCGCCATGTTTCCCTCGAACAGCTTCTTTCGGTGGGTGCAGTTATGTCTATTAGCGATCTAGCCACCCATTCTACCATTCTCAACTTCTCGGCGCACTTTGACGAAAGTGTTGTGCGGTCCGGTTAATGCTTGTAGAATGCTTCTAGGCCTTCACGTGTGCGGCTGGGGGCTGCTTTGGGGCTCTCATGGCTCCCGCCCGATCGGAAATTCATCAGTTAGTTCCCATAATGGGAGAACAGAAGAATGACGCTATCTGAAACATTGAGCCAAGTCGAATTGTTTGAAGGCCTGGAGCCTGACGAGCTCGAGCAGATCGCAGCCATTTGCGAAGAGCGCACGCTCGAATCCGGCCATGTTGTGGCAAAGCAAGGAGACATGGGCGACGAGCTATACATTATCTGGGAAGGTTTAGTGGAGGTCGTTCATGAAGAGACTCCGGAAGACTCTACCCCACGAACCGTTGTCAACCTCGGTCAGGGTCAAGTATTTGGCGAGATGGCCCTGGTTGATTTCGGACCTCGCTCGGCCACGGTGCGGGTGATTTCCGAAAGCGCGATCCTGCAAGCCATACCGCGTGAGGCGTTTCTCGAAATGTGCCAATCTCACAATCATCTCGGCTATGTTGTGATGCGGAACATGGCCGCGGATTTGTCTTTCAAGCTTCGCCACCAGCATCTTATTGGGCGCTAATTGATGTCGACGATTTATAAGGTCAGCTACGTTGTCCAGGGGGGCGACCACCCCGGCGCTATTGTTAATGAGGACCAGAAGCCCGAATTGGGACAGAAAGTCACGCTGGGAAGCAATGAATTCGAGGTGGTTGAGGTTGTTGATCTAATGCCAGCCCGCGGGGATTTCAATTTCCTTCACGTGACAGTCAAGGCAATCGAGCACTAACGCAAGAGCACCACACCTTTTCTTGAGCGGTCCCCGGTCCCTGACTGATGAACAGTCAGGGGTTTCTCTTTTACGGCCCACCAAGCATTGCAACCGCTATGCGCGGCGTCACGAACACCTCAATCGCAGCGGCGATAATGATCAAAGGGATCACAATTGCCAGCGAGATGCGGGCCCACTTGCCAAGGGCGATCAGCCAACTGGCACCGAGTGACGAGCCTCTAGGTAGGCTCAATGCGGCAAGGCCAAGTTGCAGTATTGCGGCTCCAGCGATAATCGCCGCAGGAATTTCCACTATCCCATGCGGCAGCACTAATGCCGCAATAAGGTACGAGGTGTCTGATCCGGCCAGAGCGAAGTTTCCAGCTAAAAAGCCGACGATCCCAACCGGAGCCATCAAAAGCAGCATACCTACAATTCCCAGGCTAAACGCGCCCAGCAAGCTGGCGATAGCCAGGGCTCGTAAATTGTTGAAAACGATCCATGCCCAGCCGCGTGCAGACATGAACCCAAGGTTTGACAGTTCACTGGTGAGTGCAGAGCCAATCTGATCTTGAGCGAAGAGTTGCTCGGGCAAGGTGAAAGACGAAGCGCTTCGATACCCAATGACATATGCGGCGATCATGGCGATTGTCATAATGATCAGCGGCACTCGCATCTCGACCAGAGTCTGCGTAAAGGTTTCCCGATACCAGACGAGCGGAGATCTGGTTTTGTCTCGGAAACCCTCCCAGAAGCGGCCCGCCCCCCACTTAACGTCTACGCTGTCGAATTCTCTACCCAGCAGCTCCTCACGATTGAACAGGTGCAGGCCCATTCGCCCCAAGACGATCGACACCAGTACCAGGGCCGCCACGATCCACCATAAAACGTTGTAGCGACCCCAGAACATGATCAAACTTTCGATGATGATCAGCTGGGCGGCCGGGATGATGATGAAGGAGGCCAGTAGGTTTGCGCCGCGCACGGATGTGGTTTGAGTGGAAATCACGACTGCCGCGGTGACCATCAAGAGCGCCTGAGCAGCGGTCAGTAGAAGGATCTGCGCAAGCAATTCAGGGGTTGGCGTCCACCCCAGGCGCCACAGCAAGCTGACAAGGTAAACGAAAATCCCCAAATACGCCGCTCCGATTGGAATCAGAAGCGATGCGAAAATCTTCCCGAAATACAATTGTGCGTCCGTCATGGGTGTTGCGAGTAGGGGCTCAAGCGAAAGCCGCTCACGTTCGCCCGCAAAACTTTCAAGCGCAATCACCAATGCGACCGATATGGGGAAAAAACCCACGACCATCAGCAGGAATGGGATCAGCCGATCTCCGATAATCGGAGCACCGTATGCCTCGACAAAACTAACCGCTGTTCGGGCTGTAAAGTTCATCAGAATGGGGAAAAACAAGGTGAGAATGAGAATCGGGATCAGGATGCGCCAATCACGGAGTTGATCCCGAATTTCTCGTCTGGCAACAACCAATGTGCCGGGAAAATCACGAGCCAACCCCATGTTCATTGCTCGGCCTCCGACTGCATCACTGATAGGTACGCCTCTTCCAGGCTGCGCTTCACTTCCGAAAGCGTCACGATACGGACGCCCGCGGCGGCCATACGTTTGATAATTTCTGGGTTTGCCTGTTGGGGATCGGAGGCTTGAAATCGCACCCAGTCGTGTCCGCGCTCTCGAACGCGGACATCATCTGGCAGCAGGTCCACCGCTCCATTGAGCTGACCGGCAACCTTCAACTCCATGATGGGGTGCCCCAGGTAGTCGTGCATGAGTTGACTGGCGGTCCCTTGCGCAACAATGCATCCCCCCCGAATAATCGCGATGCGATCCGCCAGGGCTTCTGCCTCATGCAGGTTGTGAGTGCAAACTACCAGGGCGCGGTTGCCAGAGCGAAGGCCTAGAATGCTTTCTCGAACCATGCGGGCGCTTTCAGGATCCATGGCTGAGGTGGGCTCGTCCAACAAAAGCACATCCGGATCGTGGAGCAAGGCGCGCGTCATGGCGAGCTTCTGCCGCATACCCTTCGAGTACTGACCCAGGCGTTGATTGAAGGCATCGTCAAGACCAAAGCGGCTGAGCAATTCAATCGCCCGCTCAGCGGTGCGCTCGGGATCAAGACCATACAGCTGACCGAAGTACGCTAAATATTCTTGCGACTTCATCCTGGTGTAAAGGCCGTGATGCTCCGTGAGCAGGCCGATCCGGCTGCGGACTTTAGCCGGCTCTTCCAGGGTATCGATGCCTCCGATGCGAACCCAGCCGCGGGTTGGCTTCAAGATTGAGGCAAGCATTCGGATGGTGGTGGTCTTTCCCGCGCCATTTGGCCCAAGCAAGGCCAAAATCTCGCCTGCTTCCACACGGAGCGAAACGTCGTCGACCGCGACCAGATCGCCAAATTGCTTGGTTAGGTTGTATGTTTCTATCAGGAATGCCATGCAGGGGAGGATTATAGCAGTGGGATATTCTTCGCTCAATCGGCCCCATCTCCCAATGGGATCCGGGCCTTAGGTTTTACGCTTGCTTGATCTTTTACGCTTGCGATCCTTTTCTGGAGCTGGGCGGTTGCGGATATAGAGCGCGATACCGGCTGCGATGGCTACCAGGAGTGCGAGCAATTGATTGAGATTCGTGCCGAGCACGAACTCCACGTAATCCAGCCGAAGGAATTCCAAAAGGAATCGCTGCAGTGGATACAGGACTAGGTAAATGAGAAAGATATCTCCGTCTTTGAGCTGGTCCCGCTTGTTTCTCCAAAACCACATCAAGATCAAGAAATTGGCGAAGTTGAACAAAGATTCGTAGAGGAACAAAGGATGAAAGCGCTCAAAAGCTTCGAAGCCACTCAGGCGGTTGCGTGGGTCAATTCGAATGCCCCAGGGGAGCGAGGTCGGTAGCCCATACAGCTCTTGATTGACATAGTTCCCCCAGCGCCCAATGGCCTGTGCCAGGGCCAGTCCCGGCGCTGCAGCGTCGATCAGCGCTCCGAAGCTGATCTTTCGGCGTCGTGCAAACAGAAAGGCCCCGAAGAGACCGCCGATGATCGCCCCCGGAATTCCTAGTCCCCCAGCAGGGATGTTGATGATCTCCAGCGGATGTGTCAGGAAGTAAACGACGTCCTTTCCCTGATCTACAGTGCTGATCGACGGAGTTAGGATGTGGTAAAGGCGGGCGCCAATCACCCCAAACACCAACACCCATATCAGTCCGTCCCAGGCAATGTCGGGATTTTTCCGATCGGATTTCAAAAGTCGGCTGGCAAGAAATGCAGCGGCCACCGCACCGGTCATCAAGATCATGCCGTAGTAGCGAAGCGTGAACGAAAACCCGAGAACCGTAAATTGGATGCCTAACGATTGGAAATCGATGCCAAATTGATCCATATCAGTAACTCTCTTGTTCCATGGCCTGGCGACGGACGTGGATAAAACGCTGGATCGCAGTGAAATTGGCCAGGATGGCGATTGCGATGATTCCGAACTTTGGGACAGCCAGGATTAGCGTAGGAATGATTATGATGTAGCGTTCGAAACGAGTGAGCAATCCCCTGCGCACCTCAAAGCCAAGCGCTTCTCCGCGTGCTCGGGTGTAGGACACCAGAATAGAGCCTGCGGCAGCCGCGAAGGTCCAGAGCGCCATGTCCTGATCGAAGCGCCGGAGAAAGTAAATCAGAAATCCAGCAAAAAGCAGTAATTCTGAGTAGCGGTCGATGACCGAATCAAAAAAGGCTCCAAATTTCGAGGCTTCGCCTCGCAATCGAGCCAGCGAGCCGTCCAGGGCATCGAGCGGTGAGAGGAATAACAGTACGAAACCGGCTGCACTCAAAGATCCAATTGCGACCAGAATCGCCCCCACAATTTGCCCTGCAAAGCCAAGGATTGAGAGCATATTGGGGGTCACCCCAAGGCTGTCTAAAAATCGCGCAATCGAGTCCAAAATACCCTTTAGACGCGCTCTAGCTAAGTCGCTGAAAGTCCCCGGCTGTGTCTGCCCCAAGTTTTTACCTCTGAAGGTGAGAATTGTACCCGTTGTACCGGAGCAAGCTGTCGAACGCCGACTAGTCTTCGGGGTCGGGCTCTTCGTTTGGCTCCTTGGCAATCAGTACTTCCCGTACTCGCCCCCCACCCTGAGCGCGACCGACAATTCCAAGTTCCTCAAGCTCATCCATGAGTCTGGCCGCTCGCGGGTAGCCGACGCGCAGTCTGCGCTGCAGCAAGGAGGCGCTTGCTTTGCCTGTCGAACGCACCAGCTCAATTGCGGATTCGAGTTCGGCATCCTGTTTGGAGGTCGCTTCCTGCCGTACAAGATAGTCTTCCCACGGCGGAATCGAACCAGGCACTAGTTCCTGTTCGTGCTCCCTCCAGGTTCGAATGACCTTCTCAAGCTCTTTGTCGCTGGTAAAGGCGCCCTGCAGTCGAACCGGGCCCGCGGCATCCGGCGCAAGATACAGCATATCGCCCCGCCCCAGCAGGGCTTCCGCGCCAGATGTATCGAGGATGACCCGTGAATCCACACCAGAAGCGACGGCAAAGGCAATGCGTGCCGGGAAGTTTGCCTTGATGAGCCCCGTGACAACGTCGGTGCTGGGTCGCTGAGTCGCCACAACCAAATGGATGCCCGTGGCTCTTGCCATTTGGGCCAGGCGAACAAGCGCGCCCTCGGTTTGATCTGGGGCTAACATCATCAAATCTGAAAGCTCATCGATCAAGACCACGAGCCGGGGCATGGTCAAAGGATTCTTGCGCCGCGCCACTTTTCGATTGTAGGCGGTGATGTCCTTGGCCGATTCATGCTCCAGAAGTTTGAAGCGGCGATCCATCTCGACCGTGCACCAGCGCAGGACGCCTCCAATGCGAGTGAGATCAGTCTCAACCTTCCCCATCAGATGCGGCAAGCCATTGAAGCGCAGCAGTTCTACCCGCTTTGGATCGATCATAACGAATTGAAGCTCATCAGGGCTGCTATTCATCGCCAGGCTGGTCGCGATGGATGTAATACATACCGATTTTCCGGAGCCGGTTGTCCCCGCAATCAACAGATGAGGCATGGAGGCCAGGTCGGCCACGACCGGCGCGCCGGCAACATCACGGCCAAGTGCAATGGCCAGACGCGATCGTTCGCTTTGATAGGTGGCAGATTCCAGTATCGGGCGAATAGCAACCAGGGCGGCCTTCTGATTCGGCACCTCGATTCCGACATAGGCCTTGCCAGGAACTGGCGCCTCGATGCGAATTGCGGAGGCCGAAAGTGCAAGGGCCAAATCGTTTGCCAGAGATGAGATCTGCGAGACTCGAACCTTGTTTCTTGATACTGCGCCGCCGGGAGAAGTGTGCTCAATGTATCCCGGCTCAACTGCAAATTGGGTCACCGAGGGTCCGGAGCGATAGTCGACAACCTTCGCTGGCAGACCGAATTCGTTCAGAGTCTTCTCAATGATGCCCGCCGCGCGATTGACCTCGCGGGCCGTGACACGCTGAGTCTCGCCCTTTTCCAGAATTGTCATTGCGGGAAGGTCAGGATGCCTTGTCTTGGGCCGGAGGTCTGGTTCGGGCCCGGTATCTGTAACTTTGAAGCGCTTACGGTACTGATGCGGGACAGCAGGCTCGGGATCCACACTTTCTTCTGTTGGTGGCCCGTTGGTGGCCACCGACTCTGACCTGCGACGCGCAAACCAGTACATCCCGGCTACAGCCAACAGAAGCAAGACAATCATCCGGCCCCATCGGCCGAAAACACTACCCACGGCGCGGGCAATCGACCAGCCAACTATCCCTCCGCCTTCGCCGATCTCGGCTTGCGGCAACCCATCGGCCAGCAATCCGCTGAGCAAGCCCAGTGTGGCAAAAAGGGCCAGCTCGAGTGCTAGGATGCGGCTCCACTTTAGTTCCCGCCTTTGTGCTCCAAGAACCACGATGCCTGCTGCTAACCCGGTCAGCGGAATCACAATAGCGCCCCACCCCAACCAGCTTTCCAGCAGACCGATCCATGGATCCACAAGTCCGCCTCGGGTCAATCCAGCCAGCCCGAGAAGAGAGATCGCTCCAGCCGAGATGAGGAGAATGCCGAGTAGATCGCGGCTCCTGCTGCGTGCAATCATCATAAGATTTCAAGCAGAGTTTGGCCCTGCAAGCTGAAAAACGCAAGCCCGGGGGGTTTGCGAAACTTAAGTTATCGCTAAGAGGAGGATTCGGTCCGAGAAGACATGGTGGCTTCGCGTTCCATCTCGGCCATCGCCTTAGCCACCGATTCGATTGCCACTTTTTGCTTTCGATAGAGGTCGGCTTCGGACATTGCCAACCTCATTGCTACGTCTCGCACTTTGCGTCCCTGCAAGAACTTTAATTCCAGAATGTTATAGAGCATCCACTCCGCCGTGAACCGCCGCTCTCCTTCAGGCCGAACCCTATCAATGGACCTGGTCAGAATGGACCTCAGCGCATTGACCGCGTTCCCATCATGGTCCTCCATGGCGTTCCGGACGATGCGCAACCCCAGCAGCGGGCTCTCTGTCAGCCTTGGGCCACCCCAATAGTGTCCAAGCGCCTCCTTCACCAGGTCTGCTAATCCAGCATCCCCGGCGACTTCTTCAAGCGGCATTGCTAGAGTCTGCAAATTGCCGTACCGAGCCGCGGATCGCATCCGCTGGATTTCCTCCACCAGCGGAACCAGCCTATCAACCGCGGAGAATACATCTTTCTGAAGAGCACGGTCGGTGAGCGCCACGGTTGCTCGTTCTCTGAGCAAGCCCAGGCCCTCGATGGCTTCCGGTTCTAATTCAATCGGGTCCGCTGACGATCGTAATCCCATGATCCCGGCAACCACATCTGATTCTGGTCCATGAAGCGGCGTGAGCCAATAATCTTTCCAACGGTATACAGGGCCAAGCTGCTCGACTTCGATCTGAGATTCAGCCAGGAGAATCGGCGGTAGAGTCTCCGCCCCCTCCAGAGGATCCTCTGGCCCTACCGCTACTTCGAGTTCTACGGATCCGTCCTCTACAACCGCTACGAATCCGGATGGCGCTCCCGAGAGATCGCAAGCCGCGTTGAGAATTGACTCCAAGTATTGGCGAAGATCGCCGGTGGTCAGCAGCCTTTCCTCCAACAAGTGCAGCCGCTCGACGTCGCTCCGGTCTTGGCCATAAAACAACCATCGCTCGATCGTAGGCCGCACCAGAGTGATGATGAACTGCAAAGCCAGGATGGTTGCAACCATTGTGAATGGAACGGCCCTGCTATTTTCCAGGCCCATAAGCATCCCGGCCCGGTTTACCAACACGGTAATCGCTAGGGTGGCAGATGCCACGACCGGGCCTCGCAAGATCCATTGAAACAGCCGAGACTTGACGACCCGATCCGGATAGCTCACCCCAAAGTAGGCCACCGCGTACGACATCAGAACCATCTGCGCTGCCACCAGGATGTTGACCACGAGAAGAATGATCCAGGTTAGAGTCGGCGCCTGAGGCGCGATCCCTCCCGCCGCGGTGAGAAACGGAAAGGTTCCAAGGAAGGGGGCAAGGGCTCCGAACATCAGGTAGCGCATTCGACGCCTGCTCACCTTTGTCAGGCTGCGCTTGTATGCCCGCCAAAGATTAACGACGGTAAACGTCAAACTCAAAAGGTAGAAAACGATGAATGCGGGAAATAGTGGGCCTGCGGTCAGGTATGCGATTGGGCCGACGCTGGCCAGATCCCCGACCAGCAGCGTGGTCTGAGCTGCCAGGCCGAATGCCACGATGCTCAGCAAATAAGCAACTCGAATAATCCAATTTCGGCGCCCACGAGACGGTCGTCCGGTAGCGGCCAATAGAGCATCGGAAAGGTGCATATATGCGGCCGGGGCGAAACTTATCCCCAGCCATTGAGCGCGCAGCCAAATCGCCTTCTCTGAATCGAGAATTGCAGTCCCGGCCAAGACATCGGTGGCATACACGATTGCCAGACACCCCAGCAAGAGCGCCAGGATTCTGGCCGTTCTTTCGCGCAGGTTGAAGGTCAGCGCGTAGAAAAGGAGCGAGAACGCCGTGATCGCGTTACCGGCATTTAGGATTTGAACAACGATGGGCAAGCCCGCATTTATCGCTTGAAAGATATCGCTACCTCAGGTTGAGCGTGAAGAACAGCGCGATCTCTTCATCGGGGTAATAACGATCATGATATCCGGAGAGTAGAAATCCTAGCTTTCGAGCCAGGCGAAGCGACGGATAGTTTTTGCTCTGCATTTCCAATGTCAGACGACTGAGACCCTGCACCCGGCACCACTGCCTTGCGCTGGCTACCAGCCGGGATGCGACACCTTCCCGTCTATGTGGAGCATCCGTCACAAGGTCCGTGACCCAGCCTGTTTCGGGTGCAGTTCCCGACTCGATGATCAGGTATCCCAGGGCTGTTTGCTCAGAAGTCGCGATGAATATTTCGGATGAATTCGTCCATTCGTCGGCGAGCCTGCCCGGATCCCGGGGGTAGTCAACTCGCATTAGGCGCGGCAGCCTCACTTCTCGGAACGCAATAGTAGTTTCGGTTGGAGAGGGACTGAGCGCCATCTGCCATACATGGTCGGTTTGATAGCTGTGATCCATAGCCATGAGCGCGGCGATGTCGGTTGAAACAGCGTGGCGAATTTCCATACTCTCTATCTTTCCTCCGGTAACACGACAATTTCTACGGTACACGGAAGCGGCGCATTCCCCACGGTATCCGTGACCACCAACTGTAGCAAGTACACCCCATTCTCGACAAGGTTCGTATCCAACAGCCCAAGCATCTCATCTGACAGGGTTTCCGTGCCGGCAGTAATCACCTGCCACACCGAGTTGGGCTCGCTGGGCCTGATTTCAATCTTGTAGAAAGCGAAATTTGGGATGTCAGCGGTCCCGCGCACTTCCACCAGGCCGCGTAGTTCCTCGCCGGGAATTGGCGAAGTGATCGTAGCGCTCTCATTTAGACATCCCGCTCCATTCGGGGTGGTTGGCAACCCTGCAGACGACCCCGGAGCGGTTTCCGGATCGAGCAAGGATATGGTCGGGATCGCAGTCGCTTGAGGGCTAGCGGGAAATTGGGGAACCAAAAAGGTTGAAATCACGAATGTAGCAACTGCGGCCGCCAGGATGAGAATCAACATGCCGGCCGCGCGCGATCGCTTGCTGCCGGCCCTTTCCCGCTCGAGGCCAAATTGTGAACTGCGAACTTCGCTGTGCCACTTGAGCGCCAGCCGCAGATACACTAAACCGGTCAGCAGCAATAAGACATAGATCCAACCCTGGAGGGATGCAATAAGGAGCAGAGCCTCTTCCATCTGTCTTAGAGCCTGGCAACAACACCCTTGATGAGTCGGACCAGCTTAGGAGCAATGATGCGGCTCACCGACAGGGTCTCTTCGTGGGTGGCCGCATGGCTGCCATCCAGGCTGGTCATGTTGGTAATCCCAGATAGACCCAACACTCGCAAGCCCGCGTGGCGAGCCGCCGTAACTTCCGGAACGGTTGACATTCCCACAGAATCCGCCCCGTTGGCCTTAAGAAATTGCAGCTCCGCGGGTGTTTCAAAGAGCGGTCCGGCCAGGAAGAAATACACACCCGTGCGGAGTTCAATTCCCTGTTCGGCTGCGACCTCTCGGGCAACCTTCTGAAGTTCGCGGTCGTAGGCCTGGCTCATATCTGGGAAACGCGGCCCGAGATCATCCAGATTCGGTCCACGCAGCGGAGAATGACCCGCCATCCCTGGAAAATTTATATGATCCGTGATGAGCATCAGATCGCCGGCCTCAAAGTTTTGATTCACACCGCCTGCTGCGTTAGTCACGATGAGCACCTCGGCGCCCAGCCGCTTGAGGGCCCTGACGGGGACTACCACGCTAGCCATTGAGTGCCCTTCGTAAAAATGCACCCGGCCATCAACGACACACACGTTTTGCCCCTCCAGCTCGCCAATAATCAGCTTGCCGGCATGACCTTCAACGGTTGACTTTGGCCATCCCTCGAGCTCATCTGTGGAAATCTCGGTAGGCGAGTCGACCGCATCTGCTACAGCGCCCAGGCCCGATCCGAGCACAAGCCCAATCTTTGGCTGCACCTCAATCTTGTGTTGGATTGCAGCGACGATGGAATCGATTTGCTCCAAGCTGGTTTCTTGGTTACTCACCGGGCGGTCACCCGAATGGCGTTGGGGCTGCTGAGACCCAGCATTTGCTGTATATCGCGCTTGCTCTTGCCATCATCCAGCAGGTGTCGAATTAAAGAATGCCTGAGTGTGTGTGGGGAGATATCCGATCCAAATCCTTCTGCTGCCGCCCACCGCTTGACCACCAACCATAACCCCTGTCGGCTCAGGCGTTTGCCTCGCAAATTGAGAAAGAGCGCCTGCTCCTTCTCGTCCTTGACCAGGTACGGGCGGCCGGCTCTGAGATACAGCTGCATCGGTTCCAAAGCTATTCCTAGGTTTACGGCCACGGGATCGCTCCCATCCCGAAGGTACTTTCCATCGGCGAGATCGATGTTCTGCATGTTGGATTCGACTGCCTCAGATGCTCGAAGCCCACCGACATATAGCAGGCCTAGAATGGCCGCATCCCTGAGACCACGCGGCGTTCCGGTCTGAGCGGGAGCCTCCAACAGGCTATGCACCTGCTCACGAGAGAGCGTGTGGGGCCGGGTTCGCGGCGCCGGGGGTGGATGAAGCACCGCGTAGGTGCTAGAACTGACGGCAGCCTCTTGCTGTTCCAAGAAAATCAGAAAAGCACGTGAGGCCGCCATTTTTCTCGATACCGTGGCCGGTCGATACCCCTGCCCATCCAGCCACCGTGCATAGTAAGCCACCATTGTCGGCTTTAGCTCCTCGGGTTTCACCGGCGATCCTGCGCTTGCGCTGAGAACCTGCTCAAACTGGCGAACATCTGTCGAGTATGCCAGCAGCGTGTTCTCAGCAGCACCTTTCTCGTGCTTCAAATAGGACAAGAATCGATCGATCGCGGCTCTCATTTCGGGTTTGCTCGCTGAGCCCGCATATTATACATCTCGGGTGATTACTTGTCATAAGTACCTATGTGGGACGCTGGTCAGGAGCTGAACGACTGGCTTTGCAACCCCGATGTTAGAATCCGTGTCTGTCCACGGAAGAGGAAAAAACCGCATCGATATGCAGACCCGCCTCGCACGCGTCGCCGGATGGTTATGGCCCCCCCTTTCAGCCATACCCGCCAGTCGACAACTATTGGGGATCGGGGCTATCTTTTTCTTTTTCTTCGCACCAACCGCGCTCTTCGCGACTATCTGGTTCGTAAGCTCGATAAGTCTCAGTCCCGTCCGCTCCAATCGCGCCTTGTTCTTGCTTATCCTCTATTACATAGGTCTGCTGCTGGTCGCGATTGTAGCGCGCCGCTGGAGTTTGGCTGCGGAGCACAGCCGTCAGCGATCCGATGCCTTAATGGGTCTGGAAGGGCTGAGCCACGACATCATTACTACAATTCCAGAAGAGGATCGGCTGCCCAGGCTGCTGGCCCGGCATATTCCAAAATTGTTCCCTTCCGGAGACCTTATTGTCTGGCGCTTCCCGGATGAAGTGTTGTTTCACCAGCGTGCCGATTGGGACGTGGATCTGGATCAGATCTGGCCCTGGCTGGCAGGCCAGTCAGGAAGTTCCAGCTTTATGCCAAACGAACAGCTTCCATGGGATGACAAGCGCCATCATGAGAACCCAATATTGATAACGCCTGTCCTCACTAACTCGCTGGCCATTGGCGCAGTTTACCTTTCGCTCCATGACCACATCTCTTGGAATCGTGATGTTGTCGAGCGCCTGATTCTAGTCACAGAGGCTCTGGCAGCCTTGATAGCATCGGCATTTATTCAGTCTCAAGCCTATATGAACGACATCCGACTCGAGCGCGTTTCACAGGAGCTTCGCCTCGCGGGAGAAATCCAATCAAGTCTGATCCCGTTCGAAATTCCAAGCGTTGCGGGATGGCGAATCTCTGTGACGCTCAATCCCGCCGGAGAGACTTACGGGGATTTCTTTGACTTGATACCACTACCAGATGGAAAACTGGGGCTAATCATCGCGGACGTATTGGACAAAGGAGTGGGCGCCGCGCTGTATATGGCCTTGAGCAGGACCTTGCTGAGAACCTATGCTATCGAGGCGGATTCGGACCCTGAGTTGGTGTTCTTTGCGACCAACTCAAGGATAATGGCTGATACTACCTCCAACCTCTTTGTGACCGCCTTCTATGGGGTGCTAGATCCGGTTTCAGGTCAATTGGTATACAGCAATGCTGGCCATAATCCACCTTATCTTGTTCGCCCCGGAAAACAAGTCATCATTCAAGAACTCATCAGAACTGGCATCCCGATAGGCGTTCAAGAGGGTGCGACCTGGAATAAGGCGTTTGTTCAGTTCCAGCCCGGTGATCGGTTGCTGCTCTATACGGATGGAATTCCGGAAGCCGACAATGGCAATGGCGAGTACCTTACGACGGGGCCGATGTTGGATTTAGCGAAAGACTTTGACCTTTCGGCCGAGGAACTTCAAGCCAGGATTCTGGAGGATCTATCCGACTTTGTTGGTGAGGCACCACAGAGCGACGATATCACCCTTATGATCTTAGCGCGTGATCCCCTAGATTAGCGATATTTCTTCATCGTTACGCGGTTCTCGTCGCCAGGCAGTCGCTCAAATTCGACTTCATCCATCGTTCCCCGCATCAGCCGCAACCCAGCACCCCGTGGACCTAATTCTTGCAACGGTACCTCGAAGTCCTTGTCGGGAACGTCGCTCGCATCAAATGGAGTTCCCCAATCTCGGAGTGTGACAGTAACGACCTTGCTATCCGCTTCAACAGAGCATTCGATCTTTCCGTTATGATTCTCCGCATAACCGTGCTCAATGATGTTCGTACAGGCCTCGTTCGTTGCAAGCTCTACGTCGTAAACCTGTGCGTCATTGAATCCGGCTTCCCTCGCGGCGGTTGTGACGAACTCACAGATCCGCGCCAAATTCTCGAAACGGGCGTCGAAGGTCTCGCTAGGCATCGTTGGATGCTAAAAGCTGCCGACCGCTGAATCAACATCCTCATACATTTTCATGAAATGCATTAGACCAGCAAGATCGAGGGTTTTTTGGATGTTTTCGTTGGCGCTGGCTATGACGAGATCCCCGCGGTTACGGCGACGGCATCGTTTCTGAGTTTCAAGCAATACCCAAACCCCACTGCTTGAGAGGAATTCAATTTCACTCATATCGAATACCAGGTTGTATCGGCTTTGATCCAGAAGGCCATCAAAGGCCTCTTTGAGCTCAGGCGAGGTGTGGCTATCAATTCTGCCGGCCGCCTTTACTACATCCACCTTGTCGAGTTGGGTAGTTTCAACCATTTCTTCGCTCCATTCCTTCTGACTTGAAAAAGTCTAACACCTATCCGATGAACAGGGCCTCGGCCATGAGGGCCACCATGATGCCAGCCAAGTAGAGACTGGAGAAGCGATACATTCTCCACGCAGTTCGATTTTGACCGCGTTGTCGGAGCTTGTGAGCGTTATGGATGAGGCCTATCCCGAGAACGATGGCTACTGCGATGTACAGGACACCCCCCAGCCCGACCAGAGGCATTAATAGCGTCAGCGCCACCACCTGCACACTGTACAGCAGGATCTGCCAGCGCGTTTGTTCGCTGCCCCGGATGACCGGCAGCATTGGAATATTTGCCCGCTGATAATCGGATCGCTTGAGAAGCGCCAGCGCCCAGAAATGTGGCGGCGTCCAGAAGAAAATCAGGGCGAATAAAAATAGCGCCGGCATCGTTAGCGAACCGGTTACCGCCGCCCACCCCACCAGCGGAGGGATGGCTCCCGCCGCGCCTCCGATCACGATATTCGAAGGAGTGGATTTCTTCAAAATCATCGTGTAGAAGACCACGTAATAGGCAAGCCCAACTGCAGCCAATAGCGCACTCAGAGCATTCACTCCCAGCACAAGAATGGTGATTCCTGCTGCGGAGAGCGCGAGCCCGATAATCAGAGCATCTCGGGGCGGAATTCGCTCGTCGGCTACCGGCCTTCCACGCGTACGAACCATCTTGCGGTCGATACCCCGGTCAATGTATTGATTCAACGCGCCGGCTCCACCCGCAGTGAGGGCTCCCGCCAGCAAGGTTAGAAGCAGGATGTTGACCGGCGGAAATCCCGAGGCGCCCACAATCATCCCGCACAACGTGGTGACCAGTAGCAATACCACAATGGCGGGCTTCGTTAGCGCTAAATAGTCGCGAAAAACCCGGGGTTGAGAGATCCCGCTGTGGATTTGCTCAGCCAAGATCGCTCTCGCTCATGGGCTGGAACGACCATCCGGCTTTGGACCGATCTTGCTCCACCGACTCACCTCGTAAGATGCTGAAGAACATGTTGTAAAGGAACAACATGACGGTGCTTGCGAGCATCAGTGCCCCCGCCGTAATGCCGAGCTGATAGATCTCAATATCCATGCCGGCCGGGTAGTCGAACACACGTCTGCGAAGCCCGATCAGCCCCAGTATGAACATCGGTGAATAGGTCAGGAATACGGCGCCCGTGTGACCTAAGGCATGCAAAATACCGAGCGTTTCATCATATTCCTTGCCTGAAAGTCGAGGGAACCAATAGTAAATGCCTGCAAACAATCCGGAGATCGCCCCACCAAGCAACGCGATATGAAAGTGCCCGAGCACAAAATAGCTCGAGTGCAGCTGAAGATTGATGGGCACCGAGGCAAGGATCAATCCGCTCAACCCACCAATGATGAATAGCGCCATAAACCCGAGCGCAAATAGCATGGGTGTCTCAAATCGGACCTTCCCTTGCCACATGGTGGCGATCCATACAAACACGATATATGTCAACGGAATGGCAACTGCCATCGAAGCCACCATGAAAGGAATTCGTAGCGCGTCGATTAGGCCGCTGGCGAACATATGCTGTCCCCAGGCGACCAGTCCGAGTCCCGCAATGACTACCATGGCGATGGCTGTCGAACGGTGGGCTACGATGGGTCTGCCCGAGTAGGAAGGCACGACCTCGCTGATGACCCCAATCATTGGCAGCGTCAAGATAAGCGTAAGGGGATGCGCAAAAAACCAGAAGAGATTCTGCCAAACTGTGGCCCCGATCGCGCTATCAAACTGAGGACCCGCAAACCGCTCGGCAAGCAGCAGTACAAGCGCCAGCAACATCACCGGCGAGGCGATCAAAGCAATCACCGAGCTGGCCCTTACAGACCAGGCGAACAGCGGTGTTTCCCAGCGGTCTTCCAGTTGATGATTACGAATGGTAATCAGGAAATTGAGTGCGCTGAGAGCCAGCGAGCTGACCAGTAAGATCAGACTGATCGCCCAAATGGTCTGCCCCACGCCAGGAACCTGTACCGAGAGCGGTGTGTAGGACGTCCAGCCGGCTGAAGAACCTCCCACGAAGAAACTTGCCAGCATGAGCATGCCGGCCAATGGGATCAACCAGAACGAAAACGCGCCCAATCTGGGAAAGGCTGCCTTGGCCGCGCCGACTGTCGCCGGAAGCACCGCATGTATTAAGCCGAGAACCGCCGGCATGAGCGCGAGGAAGATCATGATGGAGCCATGATTGGTGAAGAGGCGGTTATAGGCTTCCCCACCAAGAAAATTAAATCCAGGTAATGCCTGCTCAGCTCGGATCACCAGCGCCATCAGTCCACCGATCAATAAGAACGCGAAACCTGCTACCAAGAATTGGACACCGACCACTTCATGGTCCGCGCTGACCCTTAAATATCGTCTCGCGCCGGTCAACTGAACCTCTTGAGAACTCACTGGGAGCCCAGCCATGTTGTAAATGCTGCGAGTTCTTGTATCCTGACTTCAGCCTGCATCTCTGTATGTCCCTCCCCACAGAGCTCTGCACATACGCCTTGGTAGAACCCCACTTTGAGGGGGGTAATCGTGATTGAGGTCACCATACCGGGCACGGCATCAACCTTCTCCCCAAAGGCCGGCACCCAAAACGAGTGGATTACGTCGTCGGAAGTGAAGACAAGCTCAACCGGTCTGCCAACAGGTAAAACCAGAGTGTCTGACGACACCGCCGAGTCGACATAGAAAAACTCCCACTCAAACTGCCTTGCGGTTACTCTGACACGCATGGGATGGTTAGCCGGAGTCTCGATATCTGACAGGACGTTCACGGAATAGATCACGATCACAGCCACCAGGAGGGCAGGAAGTGCAATCCACAGCATCTCGAGTCCGCTCCCAATTTTCCCTTTGCTCTCGCCGAGCAGGTGTCCTCTTACGGCAGCAAAAACAAGCAGACCTTCCATGCCGACAAATACTGCCGCGGAAATTCCGAAGAAGACCTTAAGCGCCTGCGACACACTCTGGGCTTCGGCAGTCGCTATTTGAGAAAGCGGTTGGGCCAATACCCCAGCTGCAACACCGGCCGCGACTATCCCTAGCCCCAGCAGTGTAATTAGAAGAATGGTTCGCTCGCGCATTTAGCGAGCCTCGCTTAGGAATTGATTCATGAAGAGATAGATCACGTGGCTCAAACTGAGTTGGTTATTCGATTGGTGCTCGATCGGGATTCCCCAGGCTTCCAGCGGCCATGTATATTATCACCACCCTCCGCTATCGAGCCAAGCAATCACCAACTACTAGCGTCTGATTCCTGTCGAAGTGCGCGCAATCCCCAAATAAACAACGCCACTCCCGGAACGAGCGCCAGGAAAGCTAGCCCGCTAAATATGCCCGCGAAGTACGTATTTTCGGCCGCCGAAATTCCTGTTTCTAAATCTGGGAATATCAAGGCTGCACCGCCGGCAGCGGCCAGGATTCCGTTGAAGCAGCCACATGGAAAACATAGAAGTAGGCTGCCGCCGAGAGCAAGCCAAGCAAGCGTTCTCCTATCGAACATCAACTCTTACCATCAGCCTTGGTCGCATTCAGCAGGCGCGGTACACCACCTGCCTTTTGGTACAGAGACCGAACCCGCGTTCAGAATTGTCCCAGCGGCAGGGATTTCGCTTTTTCTATATCGTCTACCGCAATCGCGAGTTCTGTAAATCCGGAGGCGGTATCGATCACAAAAATGGTCTCGATGTTAACGTCAGCCTCGCCTAGCATTTCCGCAAAATCGCCAAGCTGGCCGGGCCGATCGGGCATGGTTACGGTAAGAATTTCTCGCTCCTCAAATGGAATGCCAAGTTCCTCAAGCTTGCCTCGAGTGGACGCTTCGTCACTGGTAAGCAATTTGAGAATCCCTTTTCCCTCACAGACCATGCCAGACAGTGCTCGAATATTAACCTCTGCATCGCCTAGAGACTTGGATAGGCTGGCCAGCTGGCCAGGTCGATGCTCGAGCGTTACGGTGAATTCAGTTGCGATTTTGCGCCTCCTCCCAACTAATACAAATCCGCCTTTTGCGGCCTCATGTGCCACGCCAGATTAGTTTACACTATCCCCCTTATACGCTTGAGAAGCCGATTGTTTGCGAGAAATCCTGGCAGCATTCAGCCCGATAAGCGTCCGGACTTTTTCGTTGAAGTGAGATTCGTTCATTGAGCAATCGCGCCATAGGCAGAGTGCTTTTAGGGATAGCGGCTGGGTTCGCGATCGTTGCCGCGCTGTATTTGATCCCTCGTATGGGATCGAGCACGCCACCAGAACGCGTCTCGCAGGATTTCTTTCTAGACACCTACACACGCAACTTCGCTTCGGCCTGGGAACGGGTTTCCAATGAAGACCAGGCTGCCCGCACCAAAGAGCAATACCTATCGAGTAACCCTCAGCCAGGCGGAGACCAAGAGGTCCTTTACAACCAACTCGCGGAATGGGGCGAGTTTGAGGTGATCGCAATCACTTCAGCCGATCCCTCGAGAGCGCTCGTGTCTGCACACATGCGCTTCCCGGATGTCGGCCAGCAAGCGGTCGATGAACTACTAGAGTTGGCTTTCAGCCAGGAGGCAGAGCCGTCGATCCTGCTCGATCAGCTTTCTGAATTAAACAGGAGCGGCCAGCTGAAGTTTATCGAGGGCGACGTCAGTTTTGATCTGGCATTGGAGGATAATCGCTGGCGTGTCGCTCGGCACTGGGGTCAATCCGTCACGGTGTACTTGAAATCCGCCGTGAGCTCAGACTTGGATTGGGATTTCTATCCGGTCGTCCCGGAGATTAATGCAGTCCCGGGCGAGCTTGTCAGCGCATACTATTTCGCTCGAAACAACTCTGAAGAAACTGTCACGGGAAAGGCCATTCATAAGGTCGGCCCACCTCAAGCAGCCGCCTACTTTGAGACCATTGAATGTTTTTGCTTTACGGAGCAGACCCTCGAACCAGGCGAGGAGCGCGAGATGGTGCTGATGTTCCGAATCGACTTCTCTACACCAAGGGAATTATCCACCCTCGATAACCTGTACACGTTCTATTCGATCGATCGGTTCCCCGAGGACAGTTGATTACGATTCAAGCAATTCCAAATTCGCCGCCTCAAGACTCAACCGAATAACACAGAGCAAGTCCCCCCGGCCCGATATGGGTCCCTACGACAGGGCTGACCTCCGAAAACACGGTCTCAATTGGGTTGAAGCGATTCGCGGCAATTTCCAGCAAGTCACGTGCCTGCTGCTCGGCAGCCGCATGTAACACGGCCAGGCGCAAATTGGGACGTCCATCAATCCTCGTCTCAAGTAGATCCAGCAGTCTGGCTTGCGCTTTGGAACGAGTGCGCACTCGATCCACTGCCTCGATTACCCCATCCTGAAGTTCAAGGATCGGCTTCAGATTGAGGGCCGTGCCCAGCAAGCGGGAGGCGCCACCGATCCTTCCGCCCCGATGCAGAAACTCGAGAGTATCCACGACGAAGACCACACCTGTTCGGAGTTTAGCTTGCCGGGCGATTTCCGTGATCTCTTCGAAGGATTTGCCCTCGCGTGCGGCGCGGGCCGCCGCCAGCACCTGAAACCCCAGCGCCATGGCGGTCGCTTCCGAGTCGATGATGACGATCTTGGCATCCGGGAACTCTGCTTTGGCTTGCTCAGCGGATTGAATCGTGCCTGAGAGCTTGTTAGAAACAAGAATGGCTAAAATCGGTTGCCCCGCCTCGACAAGCGGCCTGAAAACTTCGATAAAGGCTCCGATTGTCGCCTGAGAGGTGGTTGGCATCGTCTTCGAATCCCTTAGCCGCTCATAGAATGCGGTGGGTTGAATGTCGACGCCATCGAGCATCGTCTCGTCATCCCATATAAGGACTTGAGCAATCACCTTAATGTCGAATTGCTTAACCTGATCGGTGGGAATATATGCGGTGCTGTCTACTACAAATGCGGTTTTTGACATACTGGCCTCCTTGGCAGGTATTTACTTAACCCCTATTGCGCCTGCGTGGTTGCGCTGATCTCGATTGTTGAAGCAATCTTGCGCACTGACCCGCGGCAAGCGCTACCCTCGAGATTTTAGCCACTTCTGCATCCGGGCCGCGGTCCAGCAGTTGACGACCTGCTTCTTCGTGACCCAGGCGCGGCGAGCAACTCCCACGCCAAGTTTACGGAAAGCCAGATGCTCTGGCCGATGCGCGTCGGTATTGATAGTTAAAAGTATTCCCATCTCAGCCGCGCGGCGAGCATAGATGTCGTTTAGATCTAGCCGCTCAGGGTTTGAGTTGATCTCCAGGATGGTTCCATGCTCGAGAGCCGCCTCCAGAATTCGATCCATGTCGAGGTCCGCTGGCTCACGCCTTCCAATCAAGCGCCCCGATGGATGAGCGATGATGTCGACGTGCGGATTTTGGATTGCGTTCAACATTCTTTGGGTCACTTGCTCGCGCGGCTGACGCAGAGAGGTGTGGACTGAAGCAATCACAATATCGAACGTGGCCAGCACTTCGTCTGGGAAGTCGAGTGTCCCATCGGCCAGTACCTCCATCTCGGTTCCATGAAGCAAGACAAAGTTCTTATCAAGACTTTTTCGGACTTTGGCAATCTCCCTCCGCTGCTGCTCCACCCGCTTTGCTGTCAGTCCGTTGGCGACCCCGAGGTTCTGGGAATGATCGGTAATTGCCAGATACTTGTGCTTTTCTTGCTTGGCCGCCTGAACCATTTCTTCGATCGAGTTCTTTCCGTCGCTCCAGGTACTGTGTGCATGCAGCTCGCCCTTCAAATCCTTGACTTCAATCAACTCCGGAAGCTCACCGCTCTGAGCGGCTTGAATCTCTCCGCGATCTTCACGCATTTCAGGTGCGATCCAGGGAAGCCCCAGCTTCTTGTAGACATCTTCCTCGGCCGCTACGGTAACTTCCCCGTCATCTTCCAGCTTGAATGCCTGGTCAGACAGGGACAATCCCATTGACAGGGCGAGTTCACGGAGGCGGACGTTGTGGTCTTTTGAGCCGGTGGCATATTGCAGGGCAGTGCCGAATCGCTCGGAGGGATGTGTCCACACCTGAACCCGTACACCATCGATGAGCTCCACGCTGGTTTTCACCTCACCTTTGCTGCGCACCCTTCCTACGATGGGCAGCTCCACGAAGGTCTGCATCACTACATCAGGGTGATCGGTAGAGACCAGGAGATCCAAATCGCCGACCGTCTCCCGCCTCCGGCGCAGACTGCCCGCGGCCTCTGCCGCCTTGACCTTCGGATGTCGCCGAAGTTCTCCCAGCAGCTGCTCAGCGATTGGCAGGGCCACGCCGATGGACATTCGGCCAGTTTGTCGTCGTTTTATGGCTTCGATGCTCTCAAGGATCCGCGCCTCAGACTTAGCTCCCATGCCTGACAGCTTCTGAAGCTCACCGTTTTTAGCAGCTGCCTCCAGCTCCTCAACCGAAGTAATATCGAGCTCCGCCCAGAACCGAGCAGCCTTTTTAGGCCCGACATCCCCGACCTTCAAGACATCCAGCAGGCCAATTGGAATCTCCGCTTTGAGATTCTCGTAATACTGAAGCTCGCCTGTTCGCAGAAGTTCGTCGGTCTTCTCCGCAATTGCCTTCCCCACCCCCGGAATTTCTTCGAGCGCGCCCTCTTGCCAAATGGCATTGATGTCTCGACCCTGAGTCCTGATGGCCTCCGCCCCTCGGCGATAGGCAATCACTTTAAAGACCTTCTCGCCTTTGATCTGAAGCAGGTCAGCGATGTCCTCGAAAACCTGCGCTACCTCTGCATTGTTCATTCCCACACCTGGTCGATGAGCTCATTCTAAGCCATGCAGCCGTGATATGCTTCGAGCCCTTTAAGCAAGCTTACTGCACGTGATTCGGGGCGTTGAATGCATGAAGTTGTCGGTAATTTGCATATGCACACCACGACCTCCGATGGACATGGATCGCAGGATGAAGTGGCCGATGCGGCAATCAAAGCCGGGCTCGATTTCATCGTCGTAACTGATCACAACATTCTCCCCACAGAATTGACAGGCTATTACTACTTGGGGCATGAGCGCATTTTGCGGCTTATCGGCCAGGAGATTCATGACGTTGGACGCGAGCCTGAGAAGTCTCATCTGCTCATCTATGGCACAAACGAAGACCTCACTAGATTCGCCGATCAGCCGCAGGTCTTGATCCGGGAGGTCAAAAAACGTGGGGGGTTGTCCTTCCTGGCACACCCGGTCGACTGCGGCGTGCCGCAATATGATCAGCCAGAACTCTCGTGGGATGACTGGGAGGTCGAGGGCTACACCGGAATCGAAATTTGGAACTTCATGACCTCGTTCAAATGTTTGCTGCGATCCCGATTTCATGCCGCCTTTTATGGCCTGCTTCCCTCACGAATTGGACGCGGCCCAGAGATCGGCTTAGTCGAGCGCTGGGATCGGATGATCGATGAGGGGAACCAGGTGGTGGCCATTGGAAACGCCGATGCGCATGCTCTGCCCGTACGTCTAGGGCCGCTTCGGCGGACCATCTTTCCATACGAATGGCTCTTTAAAGCCGTCAACACGCATGTGCTTATTGATGAACCGCTGTCAGGGGAGGCCGTAGAGGACGAAATACGGATTTTTCAGGCAATTGAACAGGGGCGCTGCTTTGTAGGATATGATCGGTCGGCTCCTACCCGGGATTTCATGTTTAGCGCGCACTCCGAGCATGGCAAGGCGATCATGGGCGAGCGTCTTCGGTTCGGATTGGGGGCCACGCTGCAAGTTAGCACACCCTATCCGGCTCACATCAGAATTCTGCGGGCAGGCCAGGCGGTTCGCGAATGGTCTGCAACGCAGCACGCGGTCCTGTCGGTAGACGAGCCCGGCGCCTACCGTGTTGAAGCAACCCTCGCCGGCGGCACTTCAGCGCCCTGGATCTTCAGCAATCCAATTTATATT
>Ga0255055_10000130_pt1 | contig 54795 bp, 47 predicted proteins | sample JV7_2_27_MG_FD_188633 | JGI IMG/M metagenome (GOLD analysis project Ga0255055, IMG submission 188633) | Seawater microbial communities from Jervis Inlet, British Columbia, Canada - JV7_2_27 | ecosystem: Environmental > Aquatic > Marine > Inlet | place: Canada: British Columbia | collected... | reverse complement strand
TACTCGTCGCGATGCTCGAACACGAGCCGAACCGCCCGCTCCCGCACCTCCGGCGCATACCTGCTTGAACTTGACATGACCCCATCCTCTCAGGAAGTGGAGCCTCCGGAAAACCCGGACCGGTTCAGAGAGCAGCGGGCTCAATCCGTGTCAACGCTTGCATCACGTCACTCGACGGCTCGTGTGAAGATTGGGCGCAACGAACGCTGCCCCTGCGGGTCAGGTCTCAAGTACACGCACTGCCATGGCCTGGCCGGCCGCCCCCTGCCGGTTGTTGTTCGCTAGCTGGTTTGGCGGTCTTGGCGTTCGATCCACTCCTTGAACATGTGGGCTGTGGAGTCGTAGAGGGTTTGGTCATCGGGGTCGCGGACGATGGCGCGGTTGGGTGTCGGGCCGTAGATCGCTTCAGCGATACCGAGCAATGCCATGATCCCGGCAACGGTTCGTGGATCCGCGCTGCCACGGGTATGTGCCGTGTCGGTGACCTGGCGGATGAGGGGTTGTCCCGACATCACTGAAGAGACGTCCCTTTCCTCGGAGACCATCCAGTTGACTAGGCGGGGGAATGCTGGAGTCGTGCTGAGTGTCTGCCATAGATTCAGGAGCGCTTCGGCGGGGTCGTCACTTCCCGTGGAGACGGTTGCTATCCGCACCGCCATGCGGTCGAGGGCCGGGCCGAGGAGTTCTTCCTTCGACTCGAAGTAGCGGTTAGCAACACCGAGGCTGCGTCCGGCCTCCGTCACGATTGCCCGCATGGTGGCGGCCGCGGTGACTGCTCCGCATGGATTCGTTCCACCGCATCGAGGGGACGGACCCCGGTCGCGTCCGGTTTGGCACCGTGTGAACGTAGTTTCATTGTGTCGGGTACGGTCGCCCACGAACACGCGTGCACGGCAATGAGAGGGAGGCTTCGACGATGACCGAATCTCACAATCCATATGGCAAGCGACCCGGTGGCGGAATCAGTCTCCCGGCCGAATACCGACCGACGCCGTCGATCAAGAACCGGAATGTCTATTTCGGCGGCACCGAGGAGCTGCTTCCTGGCGAGATGAGAGTTTCCTTCTTGGGTAGCACTCCTTGGCCGCCGACGCAGTCGCAGTCGGGAACGTCGATGTTGGTGGAGTTGGGAACCAAGGACCTTCAGCCTCGCCGGTTCTTCTTCGACATGGGCAACGGGAGCATCAAGAACGCCCTGGCGCTTCAGGTTCCGCCAGCGTTGATCAATGACATCTTCATCAGTCACCTCCATGGAGACCATTACGCGGATCTGCCGTACAGCTACCCGTTCACTGCATGGTCAGGTCGCTGGACGCCGCTGCGGGTGTACGGACCTTCGGGCCGGACCCCCGAATTGGGGACCAAGCACATGATCAAACACATGCGAGAGATGCTTCGCTGGCATGAGGAGAACTTCGATCACACACCTATTGGTGACGGTTTCGAGATAGAGGTCACCGAGTTCGACTGGAAAGACGAAAACGGCGTCTGCTACGACCAAGACGGCGTCGTGGTTCGCCACTGGCCTCGGTCCCATGTCAAGGACGGCGCTTCGGCGTTCCGGCTCGATTGGGAGGAATACGACCTCTCGTTCGTATGGACCGGCGACGGCCGTCCGGATGTCAAGACGGCCAAGTACGGCGCGGGTGCCGACGTGTTCGTCTCTGAGGGTCAACTTGACACACCCCAACTCCAGGCACTCAAGTTCGGAATGCCCGCAGACCTATTGCAGTACACGATCGACTCGTGGCACACGATGTACTACGCCGCCGGTTACCTGTTCAACGAAACACAGCCGAGGATCGCTGCCATCAACCACTACGAGGCTGGAGGTGGAGCGACTGACGGTGAATCCATCGCCGAGATTCGTGCCCACTGGAAGGGTCTGTTCATGTGGGGTGGCCCTGATTGCCAGATCCTCAACATAACCAAGGACGCCATCTGGGTTCGCGAGGCTGCCCTTCCCGAAGGTGCAGCGATCGCTTCGCTAGATCCGCGGTGGCTCATGCCTCCAGGGGTACCGCTGCCGGACAAGATGGAGTTGCCCCGCCCGAAGATCCCGCGCGAGGAACAGCAGGAGCAGTTCCTGCGCGACATGGAGATCGATCCGCATCTCTACTACCCACCCGATGTCGACCGTCCCATCATTCAGACATGGCCCGAAGACGGGTTCTTCCTCGAGCCGAAGAAGATGCTCAAGGCACGGGGAATCGACGTGGACGACGACGAGTAGAGCGATGCCGACTGTCGGAGTGCCCGGACCGGGCACCCCGACGTTCAACGGAACGGACTCATGACGAACCCGATTCTCGCCCCTGGGGCGCGCACCGAACGCATCGTTTCTCCGCGAGGAGAACCGGTCCCGGTCACCATGCTCACCGGGTTCCTCGGTGCAGGTAAGACGACACTGCTCAACCGCATCCTCAACGGCGACCACGGACTCAAGGTCGGTGTACTCGTCAACGACTTCGGGGCAGTCAACATCGACGCCGAGCTGATCGAAGGCACCACCGAGAACACGATCGCTCTCACCAACGGTTGCGTGTGTTGCGAAGTACGCGACGACCTCGTCGCTTCGCTCGAGGAGCTACTCCTCACTGGACAGGACGTCGACTATGTGATCCTCGAAGCAAGCGGCGTGGCCGACCCTGAGGGCATCGTCATGACGTTCCTCGACGCCAAATACGAACAGCTACTCCGACTCGACAGCATCACATGTGTAGTAGATGCCGAGGCGTTGTTCACCGACAGAGAAGACGCGGCATTGACGATGCTCAAGCTCCGCCAAATCGGATACGCCGACATGGTGATCCTCAACAAAGTCGATCTCGTCGAACCAGACCACATCCGGATCATCAAGGACTGGATCGACTCCCACCTCCAGCGAGTGCGGATCGTTGAAGCAGAGCACTGCAACGTGCCCTACGACGTGCTGCTCTCGGTAGGGCGCTTCGATGCCCTGCAAGCTGACAGGGTCAACAGTGACATGGCCCCACAGCACAACGACATCCCCGGCTTCAGCACATGGCACTACACGACCAGCACCCCGCTCTCAACGGTCGCACTACGCGAGGCAATCAGAACCCTCCCCGCCGCGATCTATCGATGCAAAGGAATCGTCATGACCGCAGAGCAACCCGACGAACGCACCGTCATCCAAACCGTCGGCCGTCGAAGCTCGATGAAATCACTCGGTTCATGGGACGGCCACGCACGCCGCACCGACCTCGTACTCATCGGAGCCACAAACTCCATGGACCCCACCGCACTTCAACACATCTTCGACAGCTGCCGCGCAACCCCTTCGGCAGACGACTGAGCCGCTCGGCACCCGCCCAATAACAGGCACTTACGCGCTCCTCAACGAACCGTCCACGGTGTCGATTCGGGGCGGCCGGTCCGCTGTGCTGGGCTCGGCAGGGTTCAGGTTCGCGACCACACCGCGTCCACATGACAGTGAAAAGCACTGCGGTCTGGTGCGAAACAACGAGACGCCAAAAGGGTCTCTGACCGGCACTTCGTCGCTTTCGCCCTGGTTGTGTGGGCGCGCGACAAGGCTCTCGGAAACCTTCACACGGCAGAGGTCACTGGTTCGATCCCCGTAGCGCCCACGACCGGGATCCCCCTTTGGCCGTGGGGTTTTCTGGGTCTCACTAGTACCGATGGAAGTGCTGACTTTGACCCGGCCCATCCTGAGGCCGGCGGCTAGATTCGACGGTGCCTCCTGGCGGGAGGTTCCAGGGAGTCACCTGGCAGGAGGTCCAAGAAGCCCCCCGCGAAGACCACGAATGGCGAGCGGGGGGCTTCTTGGATCGGCGGAGGTTGCAGGAGGCATCGAGCAGCGAAAGCGCCGGGCGCTGCCTGCCTTTCCATGACGAGCTTCGAGGGGTAAGCACTTTTTTCGCGTCCTCGAGGCTTGCTTCGCTATTCGTGTGTAGGTTCCCGGGCAGGGCAAGAGGGGTATAGGGGGAGGTTTGCCGGTGCAGTGGCGTCCTGACGCATCTGCAGCTGAAGACGCGGGGTCCAGCCAACGCGACCCGGAGAGTCGCGAGATCGCGGTCACACGCACAGTCGTCGGTTTCTCGGTTCTGCTTCTCGTCATGTCGGCCGTGGATCTTGTGACGACCGAGGTAGCACTTAGGCTCGGTGCAGTCGAACTCAACCCGGTGATGGCCCCCGTCGTGGGAACGCGTTGGGCGGTTCTCGTCAAGCTCGGCTTGCCCGCCGCCGTCGTTCTCGCCGCTCCCAGAGTTCGGTCGCTCCTCGTTGCAAGAGCGCTCAAGCTGGCCCTGATCATCTATATCGCGGTGGTGGTGTTCAACGTCACACAGTTGATCGCCGTGATGGCTCTCAGCTGAACACCGATTCGCGTCTCGGCGTTGACAAGCCGCACGGAACCGCAGCCGGGGATGCTCGGTCGTCGATCTGAACGACGGCATCACCGAACGAATCCCTCATGGCGTCTACCTGTTCGCCAATACCGGGTGTCTAGCCTCAGCAGAGGGAGAGGCAATATTCTCGAAACCATGCGGAGACGCCTGAGGCTGACCGTGAAGCGCACATACTGTCGAACACAACATGTCACTCATCGCACCGGCCGGCTCATCCGGTAATGCAGGGCCCCGGACCTTCCACGTCGCTCGTGGTTGGGTCGGCGGCACCAGCGCAGCCAATGTGGTCATTGAAGTGGAGCGCGGGATCGTCTCGAGCGTGACGACGGACCGGTCGGCGCCTGCCGATGTCGAGGTGCTCGAAGGTTTCGTCGTCCCCGGTCTCGCCAATACGCACAGCCACGCCTTTCACCGAGCCCTGCGTGGTCGAACCGAGAGCGAACCGGGCGACTTCTGGTCGTGGCGCGACCTCATGTACGAGCTGGCAGGGCGACTCGATCCGAATACTTATCGCGAACTCGCCACCGCGGTTTTTGCCGAGATGGCGCTCGCGGGAATCACAACAGTCGGCGAGTTTCACTACCTCCACCACCCGACCGAGGGGGGCACGTACGGCGATCGGAACGAGATGGGCCTTGCCCTCGTCGATTCTGCAGCAAGGGCAGGAATCCGTATCACGCTCCTGGACACGTGTTTCTTGTCTGCGGGATTCGGAGAGGCACCGCGAGGAGTGCAGTCACGCTTCTCCGACGGCACCGCCGAGGCGTGGGTGGAACGTGTGGAAGCGCTCGAGGTCGGGGAACACGCCAAGGTCGGCGCCGCCATCCACAGCGTGCGTGCCGTCGACCGCGATGCGGCGGCGACCGTTGCCGTCTGGGCCGCCGCCCACGATGTCCCGCTTCACTTCCATCTCTCCGAGCAATCGGCGGAGAATGAGGCCTGTCTCGAGACAACGGGTCTCACGCCGACGCAGTTTCTCGAGTCCGTGGGCGCATTGACCTCCGGTAGCACGGCTGTGCACGCCACGCATCTCGATGATCGGGATGTCACGCTGCTCGCCGGCTCGGGGACCAGGGTATGCCTGTGTCCGACGACGGAACGCGTGCTCGGCGACGGTATCGGACCCGCCCGGCGACTGGTCGATGCCGGTGTTCCGCTGTCGCTTGGTTCGGACAGCCATGCGGTGATCGATCTGCTCGAGGAGGCCCGGCTTGTTGACCTGCAGGAGCGTCTCGTGACCGGCGTTCGCGGTGGCTACGAGGCCTCTGATTTGCTCGCCAATGCAACGGTCAACGGAGCCAGGTCCCTTGGTTGGCCGGATGTCGGAATCGAAGTCGGCGGACTTGCCGACTTCGTTGCCGTGGATGTGGAGTCGATGAGGACCGCCGGCATCGATGACCCCGTTGCTGCCGTCGTGTATGGGGCCACGGCCGACGATGTCACGACGGTCGTGGTCGGTGGCGAGGTCGTCGTCCGCGACGGCATTCACATAAAGATCGCCGACCCGGTGCAGTCTCTGGACCGCGTCATCAGGACTCTGCTGGATGCATGAGGACATGCGGTGCGGCGCAGTGGAGGCGGGCGGCACGAAGTTCGTGATCGCGGCGGGCACAGGACCTGCAGATCTCACGGAGCCGTTCGTGGTACCCACAACGACGCCGGAGGAGACGATCGCGGCAACGGTCGAAACCCTCCGCGCTCTCGGACCGCTGCGCGCCGTCGGCGTCGCCTCGTTCGGTCCACTGGATCTCGACGAGCAGTCTGCGACCTACGGGGCGATCACACAGACACCGAAGCCGGGATGGTCCGGAGTATCCATCCGCGACGCCCTGGCTTCGAAGCTCGGAGTAGCGGTCGGCATCGACACCGACGTGACCGGCGCCGCAGTCGCCGAGGCGCGGTGGGGTGCCGGCGTAGGGAACGCCCTCGTGATGTACGTGACCGTAGGCACCGGTATCGGGATCGGGATGGCGCTGGGAGGGCGGCCGCTGCATGGGCGACATCATCCCGAGGGCGGCCATGTTCGATTACCCCGTCATCCAAAGGATGACTTCGCCGGGGTCTGTCCCTTCCACAGGGACTGCCTGGAGGGTTTGACCGCGGGCCCTGCCATCGAGGCCAGGTGGGGGAGGCCGGCCACCGATCTGGGCAAAGACTTGCCGGAGGCCGTTGCTCTCACCGGCTGGTATCTGGGCACCGCGGTCGCCAACCTGCTACTGATCGTTGCCCCCGACCGGCTGATCATCGGCGGCGGAGTGTCGAAGTTGCCCGGCCTCCTCGACACCATCCGTGCCAGGGCCGGTGAGGTCGTTGCAGGCTATGCATCGCTCACTCACAGGGCGATCGTGAATCTCGTCACACCACCGGAATTGGGGGATCGTTCCGGCGTGCTGGGCGGGATCGCACTCGCCGAGATTGCCGCCGGCGACGAATAGGTGACCCCGGTTGTGGGAACCGGGTCGCGCAGCGCGTAGGGTGCGGTGGTTGGCGTCGGGCTGATGCCAACGGCACAGACGGCCACTGGCACAGAGGAAAGGCATACCGTGCGCGTGCTGCTCATCGGCGGCACGGGCTTTCTCGGCTACCACGCCTCGCTCGCATTGCGGTCGCATGGGCACCAGGTGGCCGCGCTGGCCCGTTCCGTCCCCAAAGGGGATCTGTTGCCGGCCGATGTCGGTGTCTACGTGGCCGATATTGCGACCCTCGACGAGGCGGAACTCCGGGCTCTCCTCGAGCAGTTCGATGCCGTGGTGTTCGCGGCCGGAGCGGACGACCGGGCGGTCCCGGCGGCACCGGCCTACCCCTACTTTCGGGATGCCAACGTGGTGCCGGTCGTGCGTTTGGTGCGGACGGCGCGAAAGGCCGGCCTGTTGCGGGTCGTCATCCTCGGCAGCTATTTCGCATTCTTCGACCGCCTGTGGCCGGGTCTCGAGATCGCGGGGCGTCATCCCTATGTGCGGAGCCGGGTCGAGCAGACGACGGAAGCCTTCGCTGCGGCAGAGGGCGAGATCGACGTCGTGACCCTTGAATTGCCCTACGTCTTTGGAGCCACCCCCGGCCGTGTCCCGCTGTGGGCACCACTCATTCGGTACATTCGCTCGCCTGCGCCGGTCTTCTCTACGAAGGGCGGTACCAACATGATCGCCGTTGGGCACGTGGGCGAGGCGGTCGTAGGCGCCGTGGAGCGTGGACTCGGCAGGATGCGTTATCTGGTTGGCGATGAGAACCTCAGATGGGTCGCCTTTCTCGAGCGCCTCTCCGCAGCGGCGGGGCGACGCCGCAAGGTCATCACGGTTCCAACGCCGATCGTGCGGGCCGGGCTGTTCGGCGTCAAGGCCTATCACAAGACGAGGAGCAGAGAGGCGGGTCTCGATCCGGTGGCGTTCGTGGATCTGCAGACCGCCGAGACCTTCTTCGACCCCTCGGTGAGTCGCAGCCAACTCGGATACGGCAGTGGCAGCCTCGACGAGGCATTCGAGGCGACGGCGCGTGCCTCAGTGGCGGAGTGAACCGCCTATCACCGGTTGAGGAAGAAGAACTCGTCTCCGAGCTCGACGGGAAGACTCAACAGGATCCACCCGGCAAGGAAGAGCATGAGAATACCGATGATGAGGGCGAGATAGCTGTTTCGGCGCTTGACGAGCTTGGCGCTGACACCACCGAAGAAGAGGACCGTGGCGAACATCACCGCGGTGAGGACGTAGGTGTCTCCGGTCTGGTTGGCCTCGCGGGCGGCGGCTGATTTCTCTTCGGCGTCCGTTTGGAGGAGGTCGGCCTGGACCTGGGCATCGAGGACGTACTCGGGCATGTCGAATGGGCTCTTCGGGGCGTCGGCGTTGCCGATTGGATCTGTGGCGAGCCAAGCGTCCATGGCCGGTCGGAATTCCTCTCGCATGCGCAGGAAGAGGAAATTGGAGAGCGTTCCCGGTACCGGGGTGTAGGTGTCACCCGGGGCAATGACGGTGTCCCCGGTCTTGAGTTCTTGGGCGATGGCCGCCGCCCATTCCACGAACAACGAGACGTCGACCTGGGCCTGTTGGCCGGCGAGGGTGGAGAACCGTGTCGATTCGGTACGGGCCGCTCCGGCCTCGGAGAAGTTGATGGCCTGAACACCGCTCCACTTGCCGGATTGGAAGGCCGACCAGGCGGTGAGGATGACGGCAATCGAGAGGATGATCGTCGAGATGAGCTCCACGCGACCTTGCTGTAGACCGAAGAGCCCGCGGTCGTCCTCCTTGTCCGTGGCCGATTGAGGCACGTCCGAGGCCGATTGAGGATGGTCGTCGTTCATGATGGATCGGCAAGTTAGTACCGCACCCGGTCCCAGTGACGCATGAAACCGGTCAATTCGGAGGCCCCGGAAACCGAAACACGGGACATGAGGTCTTCGCATGGCAGCTGACCCGATTCTCGCCGGTCAGGTGCGGAGGAAGAAGTTCGAGATGGTTCGACGCGGCTTCGATCCGCAAGAGGTCGGAGCCTTTCTCGAGCAGGTTGCTTCGCGCCTTGCTGATGTGGAGCGTGACCTCGAGGAAGCCCACGAGACGCTGCGCTCCCAGGCGGGGGAGCTCGAGGACGCCCGCGCCACCGAAGAGGCGTTGCAGATGACGATGGTGGCAGCCACACAGGCGAAGGAGGAAATGCTCTCCCGCGCCAAGACCCAGGCAGAGGAGACTCTCGCCAAGGCGCAGCAAGAAGCCGAGAGTATCGTGTCTCAGGCCCGTCGCCAGGCGCTGGAACTCATCGAGCAGAGCCGCCGCGAGGCCGACGATGTGGTGACCGCGGCACGCGACGAACACAGCACACTCCTTGCCGAGCTGGACCAGCTGCGCAGCACCGTCGAGCAGGTCCAGAGTCTGCTCGACGGTATCGCGACGACTGCTCAGCTCCCTCTCGAACGCGCTATCGAAATGCTCGACGATCCGACAGCCGCCCACATCGCCGAGACGATCGAGTTCGAAAGACCGAAGGCCACCCGCGAAGATCCGCCGTCTGGTGTCGAAGCGCTCGATGATTCTGTCACGTCAGATATCGATGTTGAGTCCGACGAGGTCGAGCGCCTCCTCAAACAGCTGCGCGGGAGTTGAGCGCCCGCGTCAGGCAGCGGCCTCGCTGTCGACCAGATGGCGCTCGAGGACGTCCCATGTTGACGATCGCGCCAGTTCGTCGCGCATCGATCGCAAGGTCGTCAGGAACGACGGGATCGCGCTGTCGGTAGACATCGGATTCGGCCGCGAGTGCGGGAGCACTCGGTCATCGGGACGAAGCACCAGGACCTCGGTGGTCGGCCACGTTTCCCGGATGTGCTGGAGCTCCGCGGCGAGAGCCGTCCGGCCCACCCGATCGAACATGTCCTCGTAGAACCGTGCTCCGGGACGAGATTCTGCGGCGGCGAGTGGAGCGATCACGATGAGCAGGTCGAGCGGCTCGGCGTGAGCCAACACGAGATCGGCGCTGGTACCTGAGGTGACGCCGCCATCGACGTACCAGCGACCGTCGAGTTTGACCGGTTCATAGACGAAGGGAACGGCACTCGAGGCGGCAACTGCATCGGCCAGCCCGACATCGGGTGCTGCTTCGGTCCCGAAGACCACCCGCCGACGTGCCTGGAGATCAAAGGCAGGGATCACGGTGGGCAGGCTGGGCCACGAGTCTGCGAGTGGCCCGATCGAGTCGCGTACCCACGCGGCGAGGCCGGTGGTGTGGTAGAGGCCCGGGCTTCCCAACAACAACGACAGGTTCGGGGACACGACCCCGGGTAGCACACCTCGGCGCATCCACCGGAGAAGTCCCTGCGGCCGCCCGCGTTGGTAGCAATGACCGCTCAGCCACTCCTGGGCCTCTTCGACCGTGTGGCTGTCTCCGACCAACGTGTGGAGGTCGAGGGCCCCGCCGCGCACCATTGCCGCGACGAACGAACCGGACGAAGTGCCGACGATCACCTCGGCGCGATCGGGATCCCATCCCGTTGCGAGGCGGATGCTGAACAGCACGCCGAAATGGTATGCGGCACCCGTGATTCCACCACCACCGAGGACAAGCCCTACCTTGCTCACAGCCCAGAGCATATCGCCAACCACTGATTCCTCCGGATATCGTGACGGCATGCTCGCGACACCCTGCTCACCGGATGCCGTCGCATCGCTGGTTGCGGAGTCGATGTCGGTCGACAGACACCCGCCGTTGAGCGAGCACAAGTCCCGGGCCATCGGCGGAGCCGTCGCCGCCAGAATCGGATGCTGGGGAGCAGAAGGCGCTGTCGACATCGTGTCCGTCGCTGCATCTCACCGCCGGGCCGACGGTGCAACGCACTGGGCGCTGGAGGTCGCGGTCCGGCCGAATGCTCGCACCGCGGCCATCGAGCGGGAATCGCTCGAACGCGCACTCAGCCTCCTGCCGGGACGTGAGACGGTGACCTTGTGGACCCATCGCGATGCACAACGGTTGGCAGCCGAGGCGCTCGGGTTCACGACGTTCCGCGAGTTGCTCATGATGGCCAAGGACCTTCCAGCGGCCGACCCGGAGGCTCCCGAGGAATACGCCGTACGTCGCTTTGTCCCCGGTCGGGACGAGGAGACCATCGTCGCCATCAACAACGCAGCCTTCTCCGGACACCGTGAGAACGACAACATGACTCCCGATGACCTGAGTGCTATCGAAGAGATGCCGTGGTTCGAGGCAGCCGGTCTGCTCGTCGCGACGCGCGATGATCGTGCCGCCGGGTTCTGCTGGACCAAGGTCCACAGCGACGGATCAGGCGAGATCTACATCATTGCCGTGAGTCCGGAGCATCGAGGCCGTGGACTGGGTAGGTGGCTCGTTCTCGAAGGGCTCGCCCAGTTACATCAACGCCGTGGCGTGTCCCGTGCGGTCCTCTGGACCGACGCCGACAACCTGCAGGCCATGCGTCTCTATGAGTCTCTGGGTTTCGTTCGAGCGCTCGTCAATCGAGAGATGCGACGCGATCAGCCGAACGGCTGACCACAGCTCGGACACGCCGCGTCTTCTTCTCGAGTTTGGGACCGACACCACGGGCAGGGAAGGTCGGCCACTTCATCGTCGGCGAGTACGAGCGCCTCAGCCGGCGTGGAGATGGCGAGGGTGTGTCCGCGCTGAAAGAGCATGACCACGACAACGGCGACCAAGAGCGTGGTGATTGCGACCTCCAAGTACTCGACCTCCTGCCTGGACCGATGTGGGGATCGTAGAGCGAGGGCGCGAAAAGCTGCGGTATTTTGCCTTGCTGCTGCGACAGACGATTAGGTCTCGGCCCGTTTCACCGTCTCGGGGGCGCGGCTGGCCGTTACGGCACGCTGCAGTTCGGCAACGAGGTCGGCGTAGGATTCAGACGTGCCGTGCGAAGCCTGCTGTTCTGCCTGGTACACGAGGGTCATCCCAGCGTGGTAGACGATCCAGCGGTCGAGTTGCGCCACCTCCAGGGTCTTGCCATACCCTTCCTGCAGGTTGCTTGCCGCAATCGGTCCGGCCTGCACACCGGTGCGCCAAACCGCTTTCGACAGATCCCACTCCGGCGGAGCGAGAGTTGCCCATTCCCAGTTGATCAGCGTGACGTTGCCCGCGTCGTCGACCATGAAGCTCTCGGGTCGGGGATCGGTGTGTGAGGCGCAGGGTTCCGATGCCGAAGGGGGACGAACCTGGCGTGCCGCCTGGAGCAGTTCGAGTGAGACGCCGATCCGGCGCCTGAAACGTTCCAATCGCCTGAAGGTGGAGATGAAATCGACGGCTACCCATTCCTGGTCGATGCCGCGGGCAAGGTTTGATACCGGGTTTGGGGCCGACTCGTGGACCGCGCGCAGGATGAGACCGGCCTGGCGGGCGAGACCGGGGTTCTCCGGCAGCGAGGCGAGGTTCCACCTCCCCGGGTCGTCGAAGAACGCCCAGGCGAGGTCGCCGTCACTGCCCTGTTCCAGGATCGCTGGCACCCCGTCGATCGTGGAGAGTGCCTCGAGGGCATGGCGCTCGCGGCGTGCTCGGGACGGCGCGCCGTAGACCTTCAAGATGCGATTGTCGCCACCGGATGAGATCCGGAAGACACGGTTCTCATCCGCGGTTCGTGATGGTCCGGACAGATCCTGAACCTGTCCACCGGCTGCCAACTGCTCGGCGAGAGCCAATGCCTTCACTGCGGTCTCCTCATGTCGACACCACCATTCTGTCACGCCGCACGCCCTGGGACGAAGAACCGGTACGCTCTGTCGTTCCGCCTCTCTCGTTTGGAGGTTCAACGTGCGGATTTCGCTGCAGTTCCCCGACGGCTCGATCCACGAGTTCGACGAGGGCGTTTCCGGTCTCGAGGTCGCCGAGTCGATCGGCCCTCGTCTCGCCAGAGCAGCCGTCGCCGTCACATTCGACGGCCGCGAGCAAGACCTCGATCGTCTGATCGATCGGGATGGCGAGTTCTCAGTGATCACCGAAACGACGGAAGCGGGGCGGGCCGTCATCAGGCATTCGGCTGCCCACGTTCTCGCGCAGGCGGTCCTCGATCTCTTTCCAGGTGCTCACTTCGCCATCGGTCCGCCGATCACCGACGGCTTCTACTACGACTTCGACATCGGGCGCCCATTCACTCCCGAGGACCTCAGCCGGATCGAGAGCCGCATGTCCGAGATCGTCGCCGTCGACCAACCGTTCCTGAGGGATTCGGTAGCGATTCCGGAAGCGCTCGAGATGTTCTCCGATCAGCCGTTCAAGGTGGAGATCATCCAAGGCGTCGAGGAGGATGAGGGCGTTGAAGAGGGCGAAGTGACCGTCTATCGGAACAACGGGTTCGTCGATCTCTGCCGCGGGCCGCATCTCCCGACCACGGGGAAGCTCAAGGCATTCTCTCTCACACGATCAGCCGGGGCGTACTGGCGTGGAGACGAGAAGAACCCTCAACTGCAGCGAATCTACGGGACCGCGTGGGAATCACCCAAGGCAATGTCCGAGTACCAGACGCGGCTCGCAGAGGCCGAGAAGCGGGACCACCGCAAGCTCGGTGCCGAACTCGACCTCTTCTCGTTCCCATCAGAGCTCGGGAGTGGTCTGGCCGTCTGGCACCCGAAGGGAGGAACACTGCGGACGGTGATCGAGGACTACAGCCGGCGCACCCACGCCGCACACGGTTACGACTACGTCGTTTCGCCGCACGTCGCCAAGGCGGATCTGTGGCAGACGTCCGGTCATGTCGACTTCTACGCCGACGGCATGTACCCCGCCATGGAGCTCGACGATGACCAGGCGTACTTCGTCAAGCCGATGAACTGCCCGTTCCACATCCTCATCTACAAGAGCAGCGGTCGCTCCTATCGCGACCTGCCTATGCGCCTGTTCGAACTCGGGACCGTGTATCGCTACGAACGCTCAGGGGTGGTCCACGGCTTGTTGCGGGCGCGTGGGTTCACGATGGACGACAGCCATATCTTCACGACAGAGGACCAGCTCGAGTCGGAGCTGCAGAGCCTTCTCGACTTCGTGTTGATGGTGTTGCGCGATTTCGGCTTCGACGAGTTCGAGGCCCACCTCTCCACCCGACCTGAAGAGAAGTGGATCGGTGATATCGATCTATGGACGAAGGCAGAGGCGGCGCTGGCCGCAGCGCTCGACCAATCCGGGCTCGCCTACGAGGTTGCCGAGGGCGAGGGAGCGTTCTACGGGCCAAAGATCGACATCCACGTGCGTGACGCCATCGGGCGCCGCTGGCAGATCTCCACGCTGCAGGTCGACTTCGTGCAGCCGGAGAACTTCGATCTCGTGTACACCAATGCTGCCAACACGCGACAGCGGCCGGTCATGGTGCATCGGGCGTTGCTCGGGTCGATCGAGCGCTTCGTCGGCGTGCTCGTCGAGCATTATGCCGGGGCTTTTCCCGGTTGGCTCGCCCCGGTGCAGGCGACGATCGTACCGGTGGCGGACCGTCACGACGAGTACGCGGAGCGGGTCGGCGCCGCGTTGCGTTCCGCCGGCATCCGTGTCGAAGTCGATGTTGCGGACGAGACGGTCGGCGAGAAGATACGAAGGGCGATCACCCAGAAGCATCCGGCCGTGCTGGTGGTCGGAGACGATGACGTCGAGGCAGGCACGGTCGGCCTGCGCATCCGGGGCGACGAAGTGGAGCGGCGGGGAGTCGAACTCGACGTCGCGGTTGCGGAGCTCGTGGAGATATGCGCTCCGCCGAGATAGGCGAGGGTCGCCGATGCCGGCGCCTCCACGGGTGTCGTCGCTGGTGACGCTTCCACAGTTAAGGTCTGCGGCTGCCGTGCACACGAAGCCATCGCCCTCGAGCGGAATGCTGGTCGACATGAGGTTTGAATCGTGAAGTCACTCGTCAACGCCCTTGCCGCATCGGTTCGCAGGGCGCCGTGGGTGGTGATCATCGTCGTGCTGATCATCACCGGTTTCTTGGGATACCAGAACCGGAACTTTCAACCCGCTGAGGACTCGAACGAGTCGTTCGCCCCCGAGGCGCCGGAACTCCAGGCTCAAGAGACGATCAGCGATGTCTTCGGGGAAGACTCGAGCCAGAGCCCCATGCAGGTGATCATCAGCTCAGACTCGGGCGACGTGATCACGCTCGACGGCTTGGCAGCGGTCCAGGCGGTCACGGAGACGATGCTCACCGGAGCGTTGTCGGGAGCGCTCGTTGAGCCCACGGCCGATCGGCCGCAGACCGTCAACTACATGGCACCCGTCCTCGGTGCCATACAGCAAGGTCTTGCTGCGCCGACGACCGATGAAGCTGTGAAGGAAATCTACGGGTTGGCCCTTCCTCAGATGCCCGAAGACCAGCAGGCCTTCATCAACCAGCTCCTCCCCGTCTCGGCCGACCAGCAGTCACTCTCTTCACCGAGCGGCCTGGCTATCACGTTCTACACGGGACCACTGTCGACGGACGAGCTCACTGCATACGTCGAGCGGACATCTGCCGCGGCAGAGGAGATTCGCAACACGCCGCTTCCGGCGGGCTACAACGCTGAGCCATTCAGCTTCGAGCTCCTGTTCGAGGGCCAGGACGAGTTCAACGAGGAGATCCAACGTCTCTTCGCCACCACGGCGTTCATCATCATGTTCGTCCTCTCCCTGATCTTTCTGCTCAGGCCTCGCACGGGGAAGGACTCTGCGCTGCGTGCCGTCGGCATTGCCGGCATGGTGCTGGCCTTGACGATTCTCATCGTGCCCCAGTTGGCGCTCGTGCTCGTCGATACGTTCCCCGACTGGTTACGAGACATCGAAACGGGTTCCCTCCTCGGCATTGCCGCGCTCATCTACCTGGCCGTGTTTGCACTGTGGACGTTTGCGTCCGCGCGTCTCTTGCGGCGAACGACGTCCAACACCTTCATCACGCTGCTCGCGATCCTCCTTGCGATCACGTGGATGAACGGATATGGAGGGCTCCGCTTCGGCGCGGCGAGTCCGATGGCCCAGATTCTGCCGATCCTGCTGATCGGGCTTGGGGTCGACTACGCCATCCACATGAACACGCGCTATCAGGAAGAGCTCTCGGGTGGTGCATCGGTCGATTTCAGCATTGGCACGGCGATCCGCACGGTCGGCGTCGCGCTCGTGTTGGCCACGATCACCACGGCCGTTGGTTTCCTCACGAACGTCACGAACGACATTCCGGCGCTGCGTGAGTTCGGAGAGCTGGCTGCGTTCGGCATCGTGATCTCCTTCCTCCTCATGCTCACGTTCGTCCCCGCGATCAGGGAGCTCCTCGATCGACGAGGGGAACGCCGCGGCACGTTGGATCCGTTGTCCCTCACCGGAGGCGAGAACCGCGCCCTGCCACGACTGATCGGCAAAGCGGCCGTCTTGCCGCAGAAGGCGGCGACCGCGACCGTCGTCATCTCGCTGGTCCTCGGGGGCGTCGGTGCGTATGGGGTCACCCAGCTCGACACGAAGTTCAGCTTCCTCGACTTCGTGCCGACGACGTCGCCGGTGAGGGGAACATTCGAGACCCTCCTCGTCGACTACGGAGGTGGATTCGGCGAGACCACGCAGGTGCTCGTCGAGGGTGGTGTGGCGACTCCTGTGGCGTACAACGCCATGGTGGATGCCACGCTCAACATGGCCGACACGGAGAACATTCTGCAATTCGGGGGATTCCCAGCCGCCGAGTCTCCGGTGTCGGTCGTCTTGTCACTCGCCGATCCGACGAGTCCCAGCTTCAACCAGCAATTCGCGGCGCTCGCCGGGTCCATGGGAATGTCGACAACGAGCTTCAAGGTGGATCCTGACTCCGATGTCACCGTTCTCTACGACGCTATGTTCGCGGCCGCCCCGGACCAAGCAGGGAACGTGCTCGCCGACGGCGGTGTCGGCTACATCGCTGCGTTGTTCACCATCCAGACCCAGGCCGGGGAGGACGGAGCGGGTCAGCTCCGTGATGACCTGTCCGACGACTTCGCTCCCGTTGTCGCGACCGGGCTCGACGTCGCTCCGACGTCGGACGAGATCATCAACAACGTCATCATCTCGACATTGCGGGACTCCCAGGTCTCATCGCTGCTCTTGACGCTCACGGCCGCACTGCTCCTGCTCGTCATGAACTTCTGGTTCGAATCGCGACGGCCGATGCTGGGTGTCCTCACCACGCTGCCCGTCGTCCTCGTGGTGCTGCTCTCGTTCGCCCTCATGGCATTGTTCGGCATCGCCTTCGGCCCTGTGACCGCCACCATCTCGGCGCTGGCCATCGGCATCGGGATTCCGTACATGATCCACATCGCCCATCGCTATCTGGAGGATCGGGCGCGTAACGTCGACTCCGACGAAGCGGTGAAGGAGACACTCGTGCACACCGGAGGGGCCCTTGCCGGCTCTGCGATCACGACGATGGCCGGGTTCGGCATCCTCGTCATCTCGACGACCATCCCGTTCCGCCAGTTCGGCTTCGTCACTGCGTATACGATCCTGCTGGCGCTCCTTGCCGCCGTGCTCATCCTGCCGAGCTATCTCGTTCTGTGGGACCGATGGCATCGACGCCGCGGCGACGACCCGGTCGACATCAGCGTGCTCGAAGGGGCGCTGCAGCAGGATCTCGGACCCGGAACATGAGCGACGAGGAACGACCCGACCGCCGTGCGATCTACGTCCCGGAGGACGTGGCGGCTGCCGCGGCTCTGCCGAACGATCTCGACTCGGCCGTTTCCGGGCCCTACTCGGTGCCCGACACCGCGCGGCGGCGCCGGGCAGGCGTCGTCTACCTCGTGGGTGCGGCGATCATTGCAGTAGCCATCCCTTTTGGGCTGCCGACCCTCATGTGGGCGACCACCGTGGCCGTTCTCGTGGTGATCGGCGCTTATCACTTCGCGGCCGGTTGGAGCCTCCGGGTCCGTGAACGCCGCGCACTCGAGGTCGCCAATCGGGAGGCCGGATTCGCGGTGGGGCACTCGTCTGCCGCACTCGGCTTCACCGGGTGGCGAGCGAGGCCGGTTTGGGGCGTGTTGGTGTTCTCGGCCGACGATCCTCCATCCCATCGAGCACTCGTCAGGGTCGACGCCATCGACGGAGCGGTCGTCGAGAGCTATGCGGAGGAAATCCCCGAGGCTTGAACCGGCGGTGTCGGTCGGCTCTTATCGCTGGTCGATCGGTACGAACTCCCGATCGACCTCACCGACGTAGATCTGGCGGGGCCGCATGATGCGGGTCTCTGGATCCTCGGTCATCTCCTTCCAGTTGGCGATCCAACCGGGGAGCCTGCCGATGGCGAACAGGACCGTGAACATCCGCGGCGGGAATCCGAGCGCCCGAAAGATGATGCCGCTGTAGAAATCGACGTTTGCATAGAGGGCGCGCTGTGCGAAGAACTCATCTTCGAGCGCCGCAGCCTCGAGCTCCTGGGCGATCTGCAGTAGCGGATCGTCGAGACCCACACGGCTCAATACGTCCTGGGCGTAGCCCTTGAGGACGCGGGCTCGCGGGTCGAAGTTCTTGTAGACGCGGTGGCCGAATCCCATGAGGCGGAAGGGATCCTCCCGATCCTTGGCTCGGACGATCACCGACTCGATCGTGGCCGATGGATCATCGTGGATCTCCTGGAGCATCTCGACGACCGCCAGGTTGGCGCCACCGTGGAGGGGGCCCCACAGCGAGTTCATTCCGGCCGCGACCGATGCGAACAGGTTGGCGTTCGTCGATCCAACCGATCGAACCGTAGCCGTCGAGGCGTTCTGTCCGTGGTCGGCATGGAGGATGAGGAGCACGTTGAGGGCCCCGGCAATCACCGGATCGACCTTCATTTCTTCGACCGGCAAGGCAAACATCATGTGGAGGAAGTTCTCGACGTAGGTGAGATCATTGCGGGGATAGATGTATGGCTGACCCACCGACTTCTTGTAGGCCCATGCCGCCACCGTCGGCATCTTGGCGATCAGGCGCTTCGCACTCTCGGCGACGGCGTCCGGGTTCTTGGGGTCGTAGTAGGACTCGTAGAAGGTGGAGATGGCGTTGGTAGCCGAGGAGAGAATCGCCATCGGGTGCGCGCTGCGGGGAAATGCGTCGAAGAAGCGCTTCATCTCCTCGGACAGGAGCGTGTGGGTCTTGATGGCCTCGGTCCACTCCTCGAGCTCGACGCCCGTGGGAAGGCTTTCGAACAACAAGAGATAGGCGACCTCGAGGAAGGTGCAGTTGAGAGCTAGGTCCTCGATTGCATAGCCCCGATGAGTGAGGACGCCCTCTTCGCCGTCGACGTCCGTGATCGCGCTTCGGGTGCCTGCAGTGTTGGCAAACCCGGGGTCGTATGCAACGTGGTCAAGGCCCGAACGCAGGCCACTGATGTCGAATCCGGCCTTACCGGCGGTCCCATCGAGGACCTCGAGATCGAGAGTCTGGCCTTGGAATGTGATCTTGGCACTGCGATCGGTCATATCGGATAGCACTCCGTCCTCGTCGGGGCGACGGGCCGAGGCGAGAGGCCGCCGGCCGTGGTGCGATTGTAGCGACGACGGGTCGCACCAATCCCAATATGGCCACCGATCGGCGAAAGAGTTTCAAGATACGGCTGTGGTACCTTCTGGGCGGCAAGGAGGGAACCACTGATCGACCTCAAAGGCCGCAAGAAGGCGGCGCCGTTCCTCGAGCCTATCGCCGCCGGTCTGAGCAAGGTCGGCTTCACCCCGACGAGCGTCACGATCATCGGCTTGGTTGTCACGGTTGGTGGGTCCGTTCTCATCGCGTTTGGTTACTTGAGTTGGGGGGCGTTGGTAGCCGGGTTCGGGGTGTTCCTCGATGCCCTGGACGGACCGCTGGCCCGGGTCCGGGGAGCTTCCAGCGTCCGCGGAGCCTTCGTCGACACCATCTCCGATCGCATCGGCGAGATCGCCGTGTGGACCGGTCTTGCCGTGTACCTTCGCGACGACCCTCTCGGCCTGGTGCTGTGCGTCCTGGCGATGGCCTTCTCGTTGCTCGTGCCATACATCCGGGCGAAGGCCGAGTCATTGGGCGCGGAAGGCCGTGGTGGATGGATGGGTCGAGCCGAGCGGATGATCCTGGCGCTGGCCGGCATCTTCCTGGCCGGATTCTGGCCGAACGCACTCCATGTGATGTTGTGGGTCTTCGTCGTGCTCACGGGCCTCACTGTGATCCAACGAATCCGTAAGACCTGGCAGCAGCTCCCCGGGTGAAAAGACCGGAGATCAACGCTGATCTTCCCGGTTACCTTCTGTACCGAGGCGTCTCGGGCGCTTTCGCGCTGCTTCCAGAGCCCCTCATGCGCGGTGCCGGCCGGGGACTCGGCCGCGGCCTGTCGTACATCGCCAGGAACCGTTTCGAGATGGGCAAACGCCACTTGCGCCGCGTGCTGGGACCCGACGCTTCCGAGGATGAGGTGGAAGCGAAGACGCGCGAGATGTTCGCCAGTTATGGCCGTTACTGGGCCGAGGTGTTCTGGTTCAGGCCCCGTCGCAAGGACGAGGTGCTGGCGAGGGTGGAGATCTCAGGTCTCGAACCGGTGTTCGCGGCAAGAGACAGCAACCGAGGCATGATCTTTGCGCTGCCGCACATCGGGAACTGGGACGCAGCTGGCGCCGTTGCCGAGGCCATCGGAGTTCCCGTCATGGCAGTGATGGAGGACCTTCCGAATCCGATGATCACCGAGTGGTTCCACAACACCCGCCGGGCGTTCGGCATCGTGCCGATCCTCGCCGGGAAGGGCGACACCACGCGACTGCTGCTTCGATATCTGAAGGGGGGCGGTGCGGCGGCATTGGTCTCCGATCGCGACCTCACCCGGCGTGGAGTGGACGTTGAGTTCTTCGGGGAGAAGACGACGATGCCCGCCGGTCCGGTCGCTCTGGCCGATCGGACGGGGGCCGCGCTGTTCCCTGTTGGGGCGTTTTTTGATGACGGCGCCGGCTACCGCATGGTGGTGTACCCCGAGCTCGAGATCCCCGATCACCCTGATCGCTCCGAGCGGATCGCGGTGGGTACCCAGGAGCTTGCCCATCGTCTCGAAGAGATGATCCGAGCCCATCCGGAGCAATGGCACGTCATCCAGCCGAACTGGCCATCTGATCGCGAGTGGCTCGAGGCTCGGCGGTGAAGATCGGGCTCGTCTGCCCCTATGACCTCGGCAGGCATGGCGGCGTTCAGGACCAGGTCGTGCGACTTGCCGGGTGGCTGCGAGGTCGGGGCCATGAGACCGTGCTCGTGGGAGCCGGCGAGGACGGCGAGGACAGCCCGGACGGTTCCGTGCGCCTCGGCAGGGCCACGGTCCTTCCGGGGAACCGGTCGGCAGTCCCGATCATGATCGACCCGCGCGTGGGCTCCCGCCTTCAACATGCGCTCGCCGGCTGCGACGTCGTGCACGTGCATGAACCGTTCATGCCGACGATCGGCCCCGCCGCACTCCGGCTTGCCGGCGTTCCTCTGATCGCCACCTTTCATGCTGATGCACCGCGATGGGCTCGCCGCGGGTACTCCCTCGGCCGCCACGGTGCGCGAGCCCTACTCGGCAGAGTCGCGATCACCACGGCCGTGAGCCGGGTAGCGGCATCGGCACTCGACCCGATCGTTCCGGTGCGCATCGTTCCGAATGGCATCGATGTCGGCGACTACACACCCCGGCGGGCCAAGACTCCGGGCCGGGCCGTGTTCGTGGGAAGGGACGATCCGCGCAAGGGACTGGACGTGCTGCTGCGAGCGTGGCCCGAGATCCGCAACACGATGCCGGATGCCACGCTTCGGATCATTGGGGCCGAGCGGGATGACCCTCCACGAGGGGTTGCCTTTCTGGGGAGGCTCAGCGAAGCCGACAAACGGATGGAGTTGAGCGCGGCGGAAGTGCTCATTGCGCCGAACACGGGGGGAGAGAGCTTTGGGATCGTCGTGCTGGAAGGAATGGCCGCGGGTTGTGTGGTCGTTGCATCGGCGCTTCCCGCGTTCACATCGGTCCTCGGGAGCACCGGTGTGCTCACCGCCGTCGGCGACGAGAGTGGCATCGCCCGGGCGGTGAGCGCTCTCTTTGCCGACGACCAAGGCCGTGTCGCTCTCCAGGACGAGGCGCAGCTCCGGGCCGGCCGTTTCGACGGATCGGTGGTCACGGACACCTATCTCGACATCTATGAAGAGGCTGTGGCTCTCTAGTCCTGCGTTGATCTGCGCAACATATTGCGTCTTTCGACGCCAGGCGTCGGAGGGACTCTCGTTTGGGAGGGTCTGTCGGCACTTCTCCAAGACCCAGCCACTCCCTACACTCAACCCCATGGACGCACCAGTAGAACACGGCACGGACCGCGTCAAGCGAGGACTCGCGGAGATGCTGAAGGGCGGCGTCATCATGGACGTCGTCAACGCCGAACAGGCAACGATCGCTGAGGAAGCTGGAGCGGTGGCCGTGATGGCCCTCGAGCGAGTGCCGGCAGACATCCGCGCCCATGGTGGCGTGGCTCGGATGGCAGACCCTGCCAAGGTCGAAGAGATCATCGGTGCGGTGTCCATTCCGGTCATGGCGAAGTCCAGGATCGGGCATTTCGTCGAGGCGCAAGTACTGCAATCGCTCGGTGTCGACTACATCGACGAGAGCGAAGTGCTGACACCGGTCGACGAGAACCACATCGACAAGCACGCATTCACCGTTCCTTTCGTATGCGGGGCAAGAGACCTCGGCGAGGCGCTCCGGCGCATCGGTGAAGGGGCCGCGATGATCCGCACGAAGGGCGAACCAGGTACCGGAAACGTCGTCGAGGCGGTCCGTCACATGCGGATGATGAACACGCAGATCCGCCGGCTCACCACCGTCGAACCGAACGAGATGATGGCGGCGGCCAAAGAGCTACGAGCGCCATACGACCTGGTGCGAGAGGTGGCAGCGACCGGAAGACTCCCCGTTGTGAACTTCGCGGCAGGAGGCATCGCCACCCCATCCGATGCGGCGATGATGATGCAGCTCGGTTGCGACGGCGTGTTTGTCGGATCCGGGATATTCAAGTCGGGCGACCCGTTGCAGCGGGGGCGGGCGATCGTCGAAGCGACGACGTTCTACCAAGACCCGGAGAAGATCGCCAAGGTGTCGATGAACCTCGGAGAAGCGATGGTCGGCATCAATATCGACACGCTTCCGGACGAGGAGCTCATGCAGCGCAGAGGGCTCTGACGTGCTCGTCGGAGCACTGGCGCTGCAAGGTGACTTCCGTGAACATTTGGCCGTGATGGCCCGCTTGGGTCATGACGGCATCGAGGTTCGCACCGAAGACGAGCTCGACGCAGTCGATCTCTTGCTGATCCCCGGCGGCGAGTCGTCGACGATCGGCCGCCTTGCCGAGGTCTACGGGATGATGGATCCGCTGCGGAAACGTATTGACGATGGGCTCCCGGTTTTCGGCACCTGTGCTGGCCTGATCTTCCTGGCCGCGGCAACCACGGGTCCTGTGCAGCCTCAGCTCGGTGTGCTGGATGTCGTCGTGGAACGGAACGCCTTTGGACGCCAGGTCGATTCCTTCGAGGCAGACCTCGATATCGCCGGTCTCGATGAGCCTCTTCGCGCGGTGTTCATCCGTGCCCCATGGATCGACAAGGTCGGGGGATCGGTCGAGGTGCTTGCTTCCGTGCCAGGGCCCGACGGCCGTCCACGTCCTGTGGTGGTGCGCCAGCAGAACATCTTGGCTGCATCGTTTCACCCTGAGTTGACGAGCGACGACCGGATGCACGAGATGGCGATTGCCATGGCGGAAGGCTGCTGATGGCCGGGCACTCGAAGTGGGCAAACATCAAGCATCGCAAAGGTCGTCAGGACGCCAAGCGGGGCAAGCTCTTCGCCAAGCTGATCAAAGCCATCGAGGTCACGGCCCGGACCGGTGGCGGCGACCCCAACTCGAATCCGACATTGGCCACTGCGATCCAGAAGGCAAAGGATGCATCGGTTCCCAAGGACAACATCGAGCGGGCCGTCGCCCGTGGGACCGGTGAGATCGACGGTGTCGTCTACGAGGAGGCCTGGTACGAGGGATACGCCCCCGGCGGAGTTGCCCTCTACGTCCACGTGCTCACCGACAACCGCAACAGGGCCGCATCGGACGTGCGCGCCGTCATGAACCGCAATGGAGGCAGCCTGGGAGAGCCCGGCTCGGTTGGATACCTCTTCGAGCAACGGGGCTACATCCTCGCCGCTGGTGAAGAGGACGATCTGATGATGGCGGCGCTCGATGGGGGAGCGGACGATGTCGACCCGTCCGGGGACGTGTGGGAGATCGTGTGCGCTCCCGGTGACCTCGCCGCAGTCCGATCGGCGCTCGAGGAAGCGGGAGTGACGATCGAACAGGCCGAAGTGACCCAGCTGCCGTCGACATCGGTGCCGGTCGGTGCGGACAACGCCGCAAAGGTCCTCCGCCTCGTGGATGCGCTGGAAGACCTGGAGGACGTGCAGGAGGTGTACGCCAACTTCGACATTCCCAATGAGTTACTGGCAAAGGTCTGATTCCTGCCCACGCCACACCTCGAGACGGCATCCTTGATCCAACACCCGATGCACCTGTACGCTGGCGAACATATGTTCGCCAACATCGTTCTCGGCATCGACCCCGGCCTCACCACCACCGGCTACGGCGTTATCGAGGCCTCGCGCGGCAAGGAGCACGCCGTTGCAGCCGGCGTGATTCGCACCAATCCCGACGCCCCGGCAGCGGAACGACTCGGCGAGTTGCATCGCGACCTGACGGCCGTCATCGCAGAACACAAACCGACGGAAGCGGCAATCGAGAGGATCTTCCAGAACCGCAACCGCAACACGGCGATGGCCGCCGCTCGGGCTTCGGGCGTTGCCCTGCTCGCGGTGTGCCAAGCGGGCATCACCGTCCATGAGTACACGCCATCGGCGGTGAAGATGGCGCTCTGTGGAGTCGGGAACGTCCCGAAGGAGCAGGTCGAGCGCGTCGTGAGCCTGCGTCTTGGACTCCACAGCGTTCCCGGGCCGGCGGATGCCGCCGACGCACTCGCTGTGGCCCTGTGCCATCTCCAGCATGCCGGGGCCCGGCGCATCGAGGCGAGCGCATGATCGGCCGCCTTCGCGGAACGCTCGTCGAGTCCCGGTCCGAGGCGGTGGTCCTCGACGTCGGGGGAGTCGGCTACGAGATCACATTGACAACGAGCGGATTGTCCGCGCTTCCCCCCATCGGCGACGAGGTCGTGATCCACACCCACCTTCACGTGCGCGAGGACCAACTGGCGCTGTTCGGTTTTCTCCGCGGCTCAGAGCGCGAGCTCTTCCGCATCCTCATCGGGGTGAGTGGCATCGGCCCCAAGGTCGCGATGGCGATTCTCGGCACGCTGGATGAGAACGAGCTGCGGACGGCGGTGGTGACCGAAGACGTCGCGGCCTTGACCATGGTGCCCGGCATCGGTAAGCGTTCCGCCCAGAAGCTGATGCTCGAGTTGCGCCCCAGGCTGGAGCTCCCCGATGCGGAGATCATTGGTCGTGGCACGGTACCCGAGGTGCGTTCGGCTCTGGAAGGCCTGGGCTACCGGGACGATGAGATTCGAGCCGTCCTCTTGCAGCTCCCCGGTGACCTTGGTGTGGAGGAGATGCTCAAACGCTCCCTCCAGGAGCTCGGGCGGGAGGGCTTATGAGAGAAGAGGGTCTGCTGGCGACTTCGGCGTCTCCCGAGGATGATGCCCTCGATTCCGGGCTCCGACCACGCCGCATGGCCGACTTCGTCGGCCAGGAATCGCTGAAGGAACGGCTCGCCATCCTCATCGAGGCTGCGCGCGGCAGGGGCGAGTCGGTGGACCACGTGCTGTTCTCGGGACCGCCCGGGCTTGGCAAGACGTCCCTCGCCGGCATCCTCGCCAACGAGATGGGTGCCCAGTTCCGGGCCACATCCGGTCCTGCACTGGACCGCCCCGGAGACCTTGCCGCTGTGATCACGAACCTCGAGCGCGGAGACGTGCTCTTCATCGATGAGGTCCATCGCCTCCCGCGTCAGGTCGAAGAGGTGCTCTACCCCGCGATGGAAGACTTCCAGCTCGACATCGTCGTCGGCAAGGGTCCGGCGGCGAGATCGATCAAGATCGACCTTCCACCCTTCACCCTGGTGGGAGCGACGACGAGGGTCGGGAGGGTGGCACCCCCGCTGCGTGATCGGTTCGGCTACGTGGCGCGACTCGACTACTACGGGCGTGACGACCTGGCCGCCATCGTGCATCGCTCGTCCGCGATCCTCGATGTGGAGATCTCTGCCGACGGCAGCTCGGCAATCGCCACGCGCAGTCGAGGCACACCGCGCATCGCCAACAGACTCCTTCGCCGCGTCCGCGACTACGCCGCGGTCCGCGGTGACGGGACCGTCGACGAAGAAACGGCAAACGTGGCGATGGAGGTTTTCGAGGTGGACGGGCGCGGTCTCGACAAGGTCGACCGAGCGATTCTCGAAGCGGTCGTGGTCAAGTTCGGCGGTGGGCCCGTCGGATTGTCGACGCTCGCCATCGCCGTGGGCGAGGAGCCTGAGACCGTCGAGGACGCCTACGAACCGTATCTGCTGCAGGAGGGTTTCCTGCAGAGAACGCCGCGGGGTCGCATCGCCACCGATCGCGCCTACCAGCATCTCGGGGTGGCACGTCCGGCGGCGGATCAGCAAGGCTGGCCGCTGAACGGGTGAGGGATGTTGCTGCTCGACATGGCGTACGTTGTGGCGACGTGCAGACCTCGGAATTCGGCTACGCACTTCCTGAAGCCGCCATTGCCCAGTCGGCGATCGAGCCGCGCGACGCATCGCGGTTGCTCGTCGCTCAGACCCTCGAAGACCGCAGGTTCACCGATCTCCCGACACTGTTGCGCCCCGGCGACCTCCTCGTCGTCAACCGCACCCGTGTGCGGGCAGCGCGCATCCACGGGGTCAAGGCCGACTCGGGAGGTCGCGTCGAGTTGCTCCTCACCAAGCGCATCGATGCCGATCGGTGGGAGGCGCTGGTGAAGCCAGCCAGGCGGGTGAGGCCGGGCACACAACTGAGGTTCGGCCCCTTGCGAGGTGAGGTGCTGGCCGGACCGGACCGGGGAGTGGTGACGATCAAGCTCACGGGTGACATCGAGGTCGAGGAGGCGCTCCACGACATCGGAGATGTCCCGCTGCCGCCGTACTTTCATGGAAGCCTGCCCAACCCGGACCGTTACCAGACGATGTTCGCGAAGGAGATCGGGTCCGCGGCCGCCCCGACCGCGGCACTGCACTTCACCCCGGGGCTCGTGAAGAGCCTGGAAGCGACCGGTATCGAGACCACCGAAGTGGAGCTCGAGGTCGGCCTCGACACCTTCCGACCGATGGCAGAGGGCGATCTCGAAGACCATGTCATGCATTCCGAACGGTTCGTGGTCCCCGAAGAGGCTGCGGCCGCCGTGGACGCAACGAGAAGACATGGAGGTCGGGTCGTGGCCGTCGGCACCACAGTCGTGCGAACGCTCGAAAGCGTCGCATCCCCGTCCGGTCAGGTAGAGGCAAAGAGCGGCGACACCAGGCTCTTCATCCGTCCCGGCCATGAGTTTGCCGTCGTCGACGCATTGATCACGAATTTTCATGCCCCGCGTACGTCCCTCCTGGTCTTGATCGCGGCGGCGATGGGCGAGCGATGGCGCCGTGCCTACACCCACGCCCTCGAGCACGGATATCGATTCCTCTCGTTCGGTGACGCCATGCTCATCGAAGAGGTGCGAAGACGATGAGGCAGGCCGTCCGATTCGAAGAGACCGCAGTAGACGGCGCGGCGCGTGCCGGCGTTCTGTCCACCCCCCACGGGCCGGTGGATACGCCCGCCTTCATGCCCGTTGGCACCAGGGCAACCGTCAAGACCGTAGATGTGGACGATCTGCACGCGGTCGGGACGCAGATCCTCCTCGCCAACACCTATCACCTCATGCTGCGACCAGGTGAGGCGGTGGTTGCAGAACTCGGTGAGCTTCACGGATTCATGGCCTGGGATGGCCCCATCCTCACCGACAGTGGTGGCTTCCAGGTGCTCTCCCTCGGTCCGAAGATCACGGAGGAGGGGCTCATCTTCCGATCCATGTACGACGGCGAGGTGGTGGAGTTGACTCCGGAGCGTGCTGTGGAGATCCAGGAGACGCTTGGATCGGACATCGCCATGGCGCTCGATGTCCCGGTGCCGTTGCCATCACGCCGGCCTGTTACAGAGGCCGCGATGGATCGGACCCTGCGTTGGGCCGAACGCAGCATCGATGCCAAGGCGCGGAAGGATCGGGCGCTCTTCGGAATCGTCCAGGGCGGCGCCGATCCGGAACTTCGGGAGCGTTCTGCAAAGGCGACCGCCACGATGGGTTTTGCCGGATACGGCATTGGGGGGCTTGCCGTCGGGGAGTCCCCAGAGGAGCGTGCGAGCGCGATCGAGGCGACGATTCCGCACCTGCAGGCCGACCGTCCCAGGTACGTGATGGGTCTCGGCGATACAGCCGGACTCCTCGACGCAGTGGCGCGTGGGTGCGACCTGTTCGACTGCGTCATCCCCACCCGGCTGGCACGACACGGCAAGGCGCTCACGCGAACCGGCGATCTGTCGATGAGGAATGCGCAGTGGCGGACGAGTGAGCGGCCACTCGATGAGGAGTGCCCATGCCCGACGTGTCGCCACTATTCACGAGGCTATCTGAGGCACCTCACCGTGACGAACGAGCCCCTTGGAGCCCGATTGCTCACCCTGCACAACCTCACATACACGTTGGGGCTCGTGGAGGGGATGAGGGAAGCCATCGCCGCCGGGACCTTCTCCGCCTTTCACGCGACTGTGTTGGCGGCGCGGGGTGTTGCCCGTGGTGATGGTGATTAGGCGAGTGTTCGCCGGTCGCTGATAACCTCCTCGCCAGGCAACGAGTGTTGCCTCAGCATCGAAACGGAGACGCACCCCGTGTTCCATCTGGCTCTCGACAGCGGGATCATCCTCGCCCAAGAAGCGGACTCGACCAGCAGCGGGAATCCGCTCGGGTTTCTGCTGCCGATCCTCATCATCGGTGCCGTCTTCTATGTCCTTCTCATCCTTCCGCAGCGACGCCGCTCCAAGAAGGCGAAAGAGATGCATTCCTCGATCGGCATCGGGGACGAAGTGAGGACGGTCGGCGGCATCTTCGGCACCGTTCGTGACGAGGATGACGACGTGTTCCTGCTCGACGTCGGCAGCGGGACCACGATCCGCATTGCCAAGCGCGCCATTGCCGAGAGGATCGATTCCGAGGCCGAGAACGAGTGAGTAGACGCAAGGCGCTCGTCACCCTGCTGCTCACCCTTGCCATCGCGTGGGGATCGGTTGCTGCCGTGCTTGCGGTCGGATGGAGGCCGAAACTCGGTCTCGATCTGCAGGGCGGCTTCAGCGTGGTGCTCGTGGCTCCGGAAGGCACCGACCAGGCAACGCTGGAACAGGCCGTTTCGATCATGCGCCGTCGAATCGAAGGTCTCGGGTCGGTACAGGAGCCGGAGATCACCGTGCAGGGTGATCGCGCCATCCTCGTCCAACTTCCGGGTGTCGAGGATCGAGATCGCGCCCTGCAGGCAGTCGGCACGACCGGTCAGCTCTCGATGCGGCCCGTCCTCGCCATCTTCCCGTTGAGCCCTGCGATCAACGATCCCGATGGCGAGCACCCGGCTTCGGTCGATCCCGAGCTGGGGATCACCGTCGACGACGATGTGAACACCGAGGCCTACCTGCTCGATCCCCTCACCGGGGCCGTGTATTGGGTCGGCCCTGCATTCTTGACCGGAGTAGATATCCGCGGAGGTGAGGCTCAGTTCACCGCCGGGCAGACGGGCTTTGGGGCGTGGGTGGTCGTACCGTCCTTCAGCTCGGAGGGTGGCGAGAAGTTCCGCGAGGCAACGGCGGCTCTGGCTCTGCAGCCGGTCGGCTCGCCGACGAGGCAACTGGCGATTGTTGTGGATGGAGAAGTGACGTCTGCCCCCGCGGTTGCCGAAGAGGTTGGTCCCGAAGGTCTCGATCCTTCAGCCGTCGTCATCACCATCGGTGCGGGATCCGACCAGGAGGCAGAGTCGGACGATCTGGCAGCGATCCTTCGCTACGGCGCCCTGCCGACGACGTTCGAGCGAGAACGTGTCGAATCGATCAGCGCCTCACTCGGAGAGGACTCCTTGCGTGCGGGCCTGATCGCCGGCCTCGGCGGCTTGCTGCTCGTGGGTTTCTACCTGCTGCTCTATTACCGCGCTCTCGGACTCGTCACCATTGTCGGGCTCACGGTCTTCGGATCGTTTCTCGTCACCGTGATGATCCTGCTCGGCCGGTTCCAGGGCACGACCCTCACCTTGGCAGGAGTCGCCGGCATCATCGTTTCGATCGGGATCACCTCGGACTCGTACATCGTCTACTACGAACGGATCAAAGAGGAGAACCGGCGAGGCCGGCCGCTGCGGGCTGCGATCGACCATGCCTTTCACGGCGCATACCGGACGATCCTGACTGGCGATACGGTCACGTTCCTGGGCGCCGTCCTGCTCTGGTTCCTTGCCATCGGGTCCGTGAAGGCATTTGCGCTCACCCTGGGCCTGGCGACGGTGATCGACGTGTTCGTTGCGTACTTCTACACACGCCCAGCTGTCTCGCTGATGGGTCGGACACGGCTTGGTGACGGCGGCTGGTTCTCGATTCGGGGTGCCATGGGCCGGGGCAAGGACGAGGTGGCCGCAGAGACCGAGTTCGCCGAGGTGTCATCGTGAACGTCTTCAGCGAGCTTTACCGGGGCGAGACCCATTTCGATATCGTGCGGGCCAGCCGCAAGACGGCGGTGGTTTCCGGTGGCCTCATCGTGCTGTCGATCCTCGTCATGCTGCTGCGGCCGTTCAATCTCAGCATCGACTTCACCGGTGGCACGATCATCACTGTGGAGAGCGTTGCTGTGGTCAGCGTCGAGGACGTTCGTGACGCCCTTCGCGACATCGGCGAGGCGGGTGCCATCGTCCAGGTGAGCGGTGAGGGCACGGTCCTCGTCCGTACCGAGGCACGCGAGCCGGCGCAGCAGGATCTGCTCGTAGCGACGGTGGTGGAGGTCGCCGGAGCGGATATCAACGAAGCGAATGTCGACGCCGTCGGGCCTACTTTTGGGGCGGAGGTCACCCGGCGTGCGATCGAGGCGCTCCTGATCTTCCTCGTCGTGGCGTCACTGTTCATCACCTGGAGGTTCGAGTGGAAGATGGCCGTCGCCGCGCTCGTGGCGCTCTTCCATGACCTCATCATCGCCGGTGGCATCTATGCCGCCATCGGGTTCGTCGTCACCCCGGCGACCGTGATCGCCATCCTCACGATCCTGGGTTATTCGCTGTACGACACCGTTGTGGTATTCGACAAGGTCGGAGACAACGTTCACGAGCTCCACGCCAAAGCGACCTATACAGAGATCGTCAACCTGTCGCTGAACCAGGTGTTGATGCGGTCGATCAACACCTCGATCACCTCATTGCTCCCCATTGGAAGCCTGCTGTTCGTGGGCTCGTTCCTCCTCGGCGCGGAAACACTCCGCGAATTCGCGCTGGCGCTGTTCATCGGCATCGCCCTCGGCACATACTCCTCGATCTTCGTGGCGGCACCTTTCCTCGTGTGGTGGAAGGAACGCGAAGACGAGTGGAAGCGGGCACATCGCCGTGTCGCGAGACGGCGAGGCGAAGAGAGCCCGGGCGGGATCGAAGAGTCGGCGGTCGTTTCCACCGCGAGCGAGATGGCCGAATCCGGCGCACAACCAAGGGCTCCCAAGCATCGGAAGAAGCGCCGGTAGGATTCGTCGATGGCGAAGGCCATCAGCGGCGTCGAGCCGCGTACACCAGATGAGATGTTCGACGACGTGGCGACGCGTTACGTCGAGCGCCATGGAGCCGACGACATCGACACCCTCCGCCGCGCCTATCAACTCGCGTACCGCCTCCACGACGGCCAGTACCGCGCCACGGGCGATCCCTACATCACCCACCCGCTCGCCGTCGCCGAGATCCTTGCCGGATACGGCATGGACGAAGCAACACTCGTGGCCGCGCTGCTCCACGACGTCGTCGAGGACACGGAGATGGGAATCGCGGAGATCGAAGAAGTGTTCGGCGAAGAGACATCCGGCCTCATCGATGGTGTAACCAAGCTCGATCGGATCAAGTTCTCTACACGCGAGGAGCACCAGGCTGCAACGATTCGAAAGATGGCCGTGGCTATGGCCAAGGACATCCGCGTTCTCCTGATCAAGCTCGCCGACCGCACACACAACATGCGGACAATCACACCCCTTCCAGAGCCAAAGCAGCGGCGTGTGGCCTCAGAGACCCTCGATGTCTATGCGCCCCTCGCGCACCGCCTTGGCGTGCAAGAGATCAAGCACGAGCTCGAGGAGCGTTGTTTCGCCGTGCTCTACCCGAAGGTCCGGGAGGAGCTGGAGGACCAGATGCGGCGACGCGCTCCGGAGCGCGAGAACTACATCGAAAAGGCGGTCGCCGACGTCTCGAGCTCGCTCGAGGACGTCGGCGTCGAGGCGACGGTATCGGGCCGACCAAAGCACCTGTACTCGATCTACCGCAAGATGGCGACCTCCGGGCTCTTGTTCGAGGAGATCCACGACCTCATCGGCATTCGGATCATCGTCGAGGAGGTTCGCGACTGCTACGCCGTGCTCGGGCAGATCCACACCATGTGGCCGCCGATCCAGGGCAGGTTCAAGGACTACATCGCGATGCCGAAGTTCAACCTCTACCAGTCCTTGCACACGACCGTCGTCGGCCCGGACGGAAAACCACTCGAGGTGCAGATCCGCACTCGCGAGATGCACGAGCGCGCTGAGTACGGCATCGCGTCGCACTGGCGTTACAAGGAGGGTGAGGAGACAACCGCCGAGCTGCCGATCGTGGCCGACATCCGGTTCATCCAGGATGCCACGGAGGATCCGGCAGACTTCCTCAGCAACCTCAAACTCGACCTCTATCAGGATGAGGTCTTTGCGTTGACCCCGAAAGGAGATGTCATCTCCCTGCCCCGGGGCGCTACACCGGTCGACTTCGCCTACCGCATTCACACCGATGTCGGCCACCACACCGCGGGGGCCAAGATCGATGGCCGTCTGGTTCCGCTCTCGACCGAGATCGAGTCCGGCGACATCGTCGAGATCATCACATCCAAGGCAAAGGACGCTCGCCCGAGCCGGGACTGGCTCGATTTTGTCTCGTCGAGCCGGGCGTCGGCGAAGATCCGCCAGTTCTTCGCCAAGCAGCGGCGCGAGCGGGCCCTGGCCGTGGGCAAGGACGCCGTGGCGAAGGCATTGCGCCGCGACAGCCTCCCGGTGCACGGCCACGACGACGATCTCACCGAGGTGGCCGCCGACATGGGTTTCGATGAGTTGGATCGGTTGTACTCGGCAGTGGGGGACGGGCGCATCAGCCCGCAGACGGTGACGAACCGTCTGGCGCGGCGCCTCGATGTGGACACGACAGAAGAAGAGGAGATCCTCGAGCAGTTCGTATCGCCGACCCCGCGCAGGACGCGACCATCTCGCGGCGTCATCGTCGAGGGCCTCGACGATGTCCTCGTCAGGATGGCCCGCTGCTGCAGCCCCGTGCCGGGCGACGACATCATCGGTTTCGTGACCGTGGGCCGCGGGGTATCGGTGCACCGTTCGGACTGCGCCAACATGGGGTCTCTCGAGGAGGAGAGGGCCGAGCGGCTGATCGAGGTGGCGTGGGCCCCCGAGCAAACGGACTCGTTCTTCGTGTGGCTCCAGGTCGAAGCCATCGACCGTCCGAAGCTCCTTCGCGACGTCACGATGGTGCTCGCCGATCTCGGCGCGAACATCCACGCCTCCTCCTCGGTGACGAGCCGTGACCGGGTGGCGCTGCTGCGCTACGAGATCGAGATCTCGGATCCCAACGTGCTGGAGCGAGCACTCGAGGAGATCCGTAGCATCGACGGGGTCTACGACGCCTATCGGCTACTCCCGAGAGCCGACCGTTCCTGAGGTTCGGCGGATTCGGAGATCTGGCGCGCTTCCTTAAGGGTGATCCGCTGAACTGTGGCCCGAGCGGCTCGCCGCGAAGCGCCAAGAGCGACAAATGGCATTGAGCCTCTCCCCAGAGTGGCGGTCGCAACGGAGGAGGGTCGGCCGACCCATATCGAGTTGCCACCCAACGTCGTAGGGTGGGTAAAAGACTACTTAGGGTGGTCAAGTCGCTCCCGAGAATGGTCGATATCCATGACTATGGAGCAACAGGGAATCCTGACGCGCCTGACCAGGCGCCAGGAGGGGTTCACCATCGTCGAGTCGATGGCGGCAGCCGTCATCCTCGTCATCGCGGTGGTGCTGACGATCACGCCCCTCGCGCTGTCGATGCGCGTCATCGACCGCTCCAAGGAGATCACCGTTGCCGAGAACCTGGCCCAGGCCCGCGTGGAAGAGATCAGGAGCCTCGATTACACGGACGTCGGCAACCCCGGATACGCACCGGACGGCATCCTCGAGCGCGTGGTTGTCGAGGAGATCGAAGGCAAGACCTACACGATTACCACCGATATCGAGTACGTCGGTGCCGCCACAGGGCTGGCGGTGATCCCGCAGGGGGGAGACGGCGTCGAGGGAGACTTCGATCCCGGCGTCAACTACAAGTACGTATCGGTCACGGTCGCGTCTGACACCGGGACGATGAGCCCGATCCGGATGGACTCGATCATCGCTCCGCCGACGCTCGGAGCGCTCGAGGATGTCGCCGTGGTGACCGTTGAGATCGACGAGCACGAACCTTACGACGAGTACCTGGATCAGCCGCCGATCCTCCAGCTCCAGGGTCCCAACAACTATCTCTCCTCGAGCACGGGCAGCCAGCAGCCGTTTCCCGATGTGACTCCGGGCAACTACGAAATCGTGTTGTTCACGGCGAACAACTGGCAATTCCACCCAGAAACCGTTGCCACAGGTGCGAACTTCGTCACGGCAACGGGGGGCTGGAACTCGACGCGGACGGTGCGGGTCTACCAGCCAGCAACATTGACCCTCACCGTGGAGGACACGTCCGGGGGCAGCATCGCCACCGCCGTCGTCACCATCGAGGGTCAGGGCGAGGGCGCCATCGTCACCAATCCGGAGGGCGACTACGTCTTCAGCGACCTGGTTCCCGATCGGTTCACGGTGACGGCCAACGCAAGCGGCTATATCGGCAACCAGATCGAAGTGGACGTGCCAGGCCCGGGAGGTGGCAACACCGCAATCGGGACCATTGTCCTCACGTCCCTTGCCTCGACGACAACGACCACGACGACCACCACCACGACCGTTCCCTCGAGCTCGACGACCACGACAACCACGACCATCCCGACGAGCTCAACGACCACGACAACCACGACCGTCCCCAGCACGCCGGGGACGGTTCAGGCGACGTTCCACATCGGCTATTGGGACTTCGCCAGCTTCATCGACTACTACATCCATGGAGCCGTCGTCAACGTGACACACTCAGTGCTGGGATCGTGGGCCGGCACCACAAACGCCGCGGGCGATGTGACGTTCACCCTCCCCGACAACGAGACCGGCTTCGACGTGACGGCCGAAACGGAGCACGGCCACCAGCCGGTCTCCCAGTCCTTCGATACGGGCACCGCCGACTTCACGATGTCGATCGCGCTCGGTAAACCATCGTCGACAGATCGCTTTGCGGTCGACGGACCCAACCCGGGTCCGGACGACTACTTCAAGTACCAGATCGAAACGTTCCGTCGCGGACGATGGCGTTGGAGCCAACAGAGCACTCTGCCGGCGAACGATCTCGGCAACGCCACCTTCCTCGTGGGCGAGAACGCAGCTCGCCGTGTGCGGATCAAGATGTTCTGCTCGGACGGAACCAGGATCGAGACCATCAGGATCACGCTCGACGGCGAGAACCACACCTGGTACCCGACCGCGGTCTGCCCATGAGCCGGCCCCCATCGAGCAGGCGACGGTTGACCGATGAATCGGGCGTGACACTCGTCGAGGTGATGGTGGCGACGCTCATAACCACATTGGTGGCCACGATCTTCTATTCGGTCTTCTACAACTTCTCCAGTGACGTGCTGCGCCAGGAGCAGCGAGCGCTGGCGCTCGAACAGGTGCGTCCTGCTGTGGCATCGATGATCCTCGAGTTGCGGCAGGCTCTCGACATCGATCTCGATACGGCGGTCGTCGCGGCTCTCGATGCGGATTGGAGCCAGGTCGAGCTGGTCTTCTACTCGGACCGCTTCACGGCGACGGAAGGGCCGGAACGCTTTCGCTATTACCTGGATGACTGCGCCGCGGGCCTTTGCACACTCATGCGAGAGGTGACGCCCGCGGATGTCGGAAGCGGCCCCAACTGGACGCACACCGCAACCCCCGGCGCGACCGTCGTCGTCGACAGCGTGATGACCGACGGTCCCGACGCCATCTTCAGCGGTGTGTCGTGGCGCGGTGGAACCGAGGACGTCACGCTGTTATGCAATACATCGCCGGCCTGCATCTTCGAGATCCTGCGGATCCGGCTCCGCGTCGACCCGGAGCCCGACGCCGACTCGAGGGTGATCGAGATTCGCGAGGACGTGAGGTTCCGCAATGCGACGACCTAGGCGCGTCGAGGGCGAGGAGTCCGGTGTCGCCATGATCACGGTGATCATGGGGATGCTCGCCATCGTTCTCATGACGATCATGATCCAACGCATCGCCACCGTGCAGATCTCTGCGTCGGGGTTCCAGGCACGCGAGGACGTAGTGCTGGCGACAACGGAGGCCATGCTGGAGCGCTATGCAGCCAAGCTGACCATCAACCCCTTCTACTACCAGGAGTGGGTGGATGAGGCCGAGGCCCCACGCGTGTGCACGGACACGGACTCGACCGGGTACAACGTGCAGGTCGATCCGAGCAATGCCTGGTTCCCGGATTGCCAGACGTGGGACTACGTCGACGTCGATCCAGTCGATTGGTACAACCACCCGCTGCTACTCGGCGCGGACGGCGGTGGTGACGATGCGGCCTCACTCGTTCACGTCGAACCGCCGGTCGACGGTGGGGCGGTCACCGTCACCGTCGCGGGCAGACAGGCCGACCATGTGTCGCCACGCGTCGTGCAGGCCGACATCCGTGCCGAGGCGATCAGCGAGTTTGCCCGGATGGTCGAGGCGAACCTGTCCTACGGCTCGGGGGCGCGCACCAAGGGCAAGATCTACGCGGGGAATGATCTCAACTATGCCTCAGGAGCAGAAGCCTGGGCGGACATTTTCGCCGGCAACCGGATCACCTCTGCCCCGACCTTCATGAACGGTGCGGAGGGATTCGACAGCACGGGTAATCACAATGCTGCCGGGCTCTACGTCACCAGTGTCTATCCGGATCCCATCGACTTCGATAGCTTCACCGATGATCTCACCTTGCTTCAGATCGCGGCCTGTGACGGCGGAGGGATCTGCCTCGACCCGGTGCGTGATCCATCGATCCCATCGGGTGTCCGGGCGTACCTCATCGAGTCGGACAACACCCAAGCCGAGACGAGGCTCAAGATCTCGTATGCGACCTCGACGCCGAACTACTCGAGTTGCCTCGACAGTGAAGAGGAGTGGTGGCTGCATTCCCAGGACGCCTCCTGGACCTACTTCAAGACGGTCGATATCCCTGCGAACGGTGCGTTGTGGGCCAGCCAGCACGTGGTCATGGGGCGCGACGCCGACACCCCGTTCATCCTCGACGGCGCTTTGTCGGTGTATGCGGGAGACAGCTCGGCCCGCAAGAACATCATCCTTGGCTCCAGCCTCTATTACGAAGGTGATCTGGATGGGTTGGACATCCTCGGGCTCATCGCCTCCGACCAGGTGTGGATCAACCCGTACTCGGTGGGATCGGACCGGCAGCTCGACATCTACGCGTCGCTACTCAACCAGCAGGACGCCATGCGAGCGGCCCTGAGCTGCGGCAGGGACGGAAGCAACCGCACACCGACGCCATCGGAGCTGAACACCTATGGATCGATCGCCTCGATCGGTACCGGAAACATGTCGTGCTGTTTCACGCCGAGGAACTACGCGTTCGACGGGCGACTGAACCGTCTTCGGCCACCGCTGTACCCGCTGTTGTCCGACGAGTGGTCGTACACGAACTGGCGAGAGGTGTCTCGACCTTGTTGGGCCGCCACCGGAGGCTGTTCCTGATCGATACGGCCTACATTGCAGGCCATGCTCATCAACTCGGCTGAGCTCTGGCTCGCCCTGACCAATTGCTATGTCGTCGCACCCGAACGGGGCGGCTCTGCCGTCGTGGTCGATGCACCGCCCGATGTCGATGCGATTGCCTCGTTGCTGGCCGACAACGATCTGACGCCCGTGGCCGCCCTGATCACTCACGGTCACGTCGATCACACGGGGGGAACGGGAGCGCTGGTGCGCCGCACCGGCATCACGGCCTATCTCCATCCGGACGATGATTGGCTGGCTCTGGATCCGGCGTCCCAGCTGAGGATGCTGTTCGGCGGCGTGCCCGACAATGTGGCCGAGTACGCCCCTCCGGAGCACTTCGCCTCCCTCGCGGACGGCGACCGTCTCGATCTCGCCGGGATCTCATTCACGGCGTTGCACACACCGGGCCACACGCCGGGCCACGTCTGTTTCCACGTGCCCTCCGAAGGGATCCTGTTCAGTGGCGATCAGCTGTTCCGGGGCTCGATCGGCCGTACCGATCTCCCTGGAGGCAGCCTTCCGACTCTGATGCAATCCATGGAAGACAAGGTGCTGCCGCTTGCCGACGACACGAGGGTGCTTCCCGGGCACGGGCCCGAGACCACCATCGGGCTCGAGCGGGCCACCAATCCATTTCTTCAGCCCGCCATCGGCGACGACTGAGCCTCAGAGGCTCGGCGGATACGGTGCGACCATGGTCGAACCCCACAAGCTATCCGCTGAGGCGTGGCCCGAGCGGCCCGCCGCGAAGCGGCATGAGCGGGAAGCGGCACCACCACTCGGTCGACGCCAGCCTGCGTATCCACGGGCCTCTCGGGAGATGCGGCAGCTACTCGATGGCCACCTTGTACCATCGCCGCCGCATCCAGATCGTTCGAGCCAGATCGTTCGAGCCAAATCAATCGAAAAGGCCGTGACCGCGCTCCGTGCACCGAAAGGAACCGAGGACATACTTGCTCCGCGCTCGCGAGTGTGGGAGCGCGCCAGACGCGTGTTCATGGACCTCGCCGCTCGGTACGGCTACGAGCCCATCCTGATACCGCTCTTCGAAGCGACCGAGCTGTACTCCCGCGGCGTCGGCGAAGACACCGAGGTCGTTGAAAAGCAGATGTACACGTTCAAAGACAAGGCCGGACGGTCCATCACGCTTCGACCGGAGGCGACCGCAGGCATCGTGCGGGCGCTGATCCAGGCGGGAGGTGTGACGGGGCCCACGAAGGTGTCGTTGTGGGGTCCCATGTTCCGGTATGAGCGTCCCCAGAAGGGGCGAAATCGGCAGTTCCATCAAGCCGACATCGAGTATTTCGGCGAGACGTCTGCCGATGCCGATGTCGAGGTCATTGAATTCGGGTACCGGTATCTGGTCGATCTCGACATACCCGATCCCGTTGTGGCACTGAATTCCATCGGGGACACCGAGGACCGCACCGAGTTTCGGGAGCTGCTCGCGAAGTGGCTGATGGAGCGCGAAGAGCGCCTCTCTGTCGACGCCCGCGCCAGGATCGCAACCAACCCGCTGCGAGTGCTCGACAGCAAGGCCGATGCAGATGTCGTTGCCGAGGCACCGGCACCGCTGGATCACCTCGGACCGGGCGCGGCCGATCATTTCTCCGCGGTGAAGAGGGGTCTCGACCGGCGCGGAATTCCCTATACGATCGACTCGCGGCTCGTGCGCGGTCTCGACTACTACAACCGCACCGTGTGGGAGTATTTCTCACCGGCGTTCGAGGCAGCACAGGCAGCGCTCGGTGGCGGAGGGCGCTACGACCCATTGTTCGAGACACTGGGTGGCAAACCGACGCCGGGTGTCGGAGTCGCCATGGGACTCGACCGGGTCATCGAGGCGCTGTCCGACTCCGATGAGGCGCGTCTGGATGTGTTCGTCGTTGTTGCCGCCGACGTCCGCCGTGATGACGCGCTCGCCCTCGTTGCGCATTTGAGAGAAGCCGGAGTCGCCACCGACATCGACCTGGGTACTCGCTCGGTAAAGAGCCAGTTCCGGACTGCGGATCGCCGCCGAGCCAGGGTTGCGATCGTCGTTGGCGAAGAATGGGCGGGAGGTGAGGTCACTGCAAAGGACCTGACCTCGGGCGTACAGGACGTGATTGCGACGGACGAGATCGCCGCATGGGTGGAGGGGCGATGAAGGACGTCGGGGCCGGCGAATTGCGCGCAACCGATACTGGACGATCCGTGACGCTTGCCGGATGGGTGGCGAAGCGCAGAGATCATGGGGGCGTGATCTTCATCGACCTGCGCGATGCAACGGGTGTGATACAGGTCGTGCTCAATCCCGAGGATCACCCTGCCCCTGCCGACGTGCTCCACGGCCTTCGTCTCGAGTTCACGATCCAGGTGACGGGCGTGGTACGCCAACGTCCGGAAGGCACCGTGAATCCCGACCTCGCTACCGGTGAAGTCGAGGTGGTGGCGGCGAGGCTCGAGGTGCTGAGCGCCGCGGATCCCATCCCGTTCCATCTGGACGATCGCAGCGAGGTCTCCGAGGAGAAGCGCCTGCAGTACCGGTACCTCGATCTGCGCCGACCCAGGATGGCGGCCAACCTGCGCGCCCGATCGCGGGCGCTGTGGGCCATGCGCCGCACCATGGAAGTAAAGGGCTTCCTCGAGGTGGAGACGCCCACGTTGATCGTTTCGACGCCGGAAGGCGCACGAGACATGCTCGTCCCCAGCCGGCTCCGGCAAGGGACCTTCTACGCCCTCCCGCAGTCGCCACAACTGTTCAAGCAGCTCCTGATGATCGGCGGTGTGGAGCGGTACTACCAGATCGCCAGGTGTTACCGGGACGAAGACTTCAGGGCAGATCGGCAGCTCGAGTTCACCCAGCTCGATTTCGAGGGCGCATTCTGGGGCCAGGAGGACGTTCTCGCCACGCTCGAAGACATCGCCGCCGCCGTCACCGAGGCGCTGAGAGGCGTCCCCATCGAGCGACCGATCCCTCGCATGACGTGGCACGATGCGATGGACCGCTATGGGACCGACAAACCCGACGTCCGGTTCGGTATGGAGCTTGTCGAGCTCGGCGACGTTGTGGCGGACTCCGGGTTCGGCGTGTTCCAAGGTGCCCTCGAGACGGGGGGAGCGGTGCGTGGGATCAATGCAGGTGACCTAGGCCTCGCCCGCTCGGGATTCGACAAGCTCACCGATCGCGCCAGGGAGCTCGGAGCCAAGGGCCTGGTGTGGATGATCGTCGAGGACGATCAATCCGTGCGATCGCCGATCGCCAAATTCCTCACCGACGAAGAGGTCGCTGGAATCGTCGAGGTGATGCAGGCCGGCCCAGGAGACACCCTTTTCATCGTGGCCGACCGCATCGACATCGTACGATCCGTGCTCGGTCGTCTCCGCCTCGAACTGGGCCAACCCGAACGCCACGATGAGCTGCGGTACCTGTTCGTGGTCGACTTTCCCGTTTTCGAGAGGAATGAACAAGGGGCCCTCACGCCGATCCACCATCCGTTCACCGCACCCAGAGACGTCGAGGAGATGGCGAACGACCCGGATAACGCCATCTCCAGGGCATACGACCTGGTGCTCAACGGATCGGAGCTGGGCTCGGGGAGCGTCCGGATCCACGATACCGAGGTCCAGGCCAAGGTGTTCGAGACGCTCGGGATCACGGCTGAAGATGCCGAGCGGCGATTCGGCTGGTTCCTCGAGGCGCTGCGCTACGGCACGCCGCCGCATGCAGGGTTTGCGATAGGCATCGATCGTATGGTGTCGATCCTGCAAAACGAGCCGAACATCCGCGAGGTCATCCCGTTCCCCAAGACCCAGACCGGGGCCGACCCGCTGACCGGCTCGCCGGGCCGCGTCGAGGAGCTCCAGTTGTTCGAGCTCGGCATCGATGTCCGTCCCGAGTTGCGGGAGCGGTGGGCCGAAGAAGAGGGAGTCTCCTGACGTCCGAGGATCTCTTCACCGAAGGTCGTCTGCGCAATCGAATGCGCAGCGCGCCGCTGGCGGCTCGCATGCGTCCGGCGACGCTCGACGAAGTCGTGGGCCAGCAGCATCTGCTCGCAGAGGGTGCCGCTTTTCGCGCCATGGTCGAAGCCGGGAGTCCTGTGTCGCTGATCCTGTGGGGTCCGCCCGGTTCGGGGAAGACGACGCTGGCGAGGCTCGTCGCCAAGGAGAGCGGGGCCCGCTTCGAGCAACTCTCCGCAACATCGGCCGGGGTCAAGGATGTGAGAGAGATCCTCGCCATCGCCCAACAGAGGATCGATGAGGACCGGGGTCGGACGGTTCTCTTCCTCGACGAAATCCACCGTTTCAACAAGGCGCAGCAGGACGCGCTGCTCCCGGGCGTGGAAGACGGCACAGTGACGTTGATCGGAGCGACCACCGAGAACCCGTTCTTCGAGGTCAACTCGCCCCTCGTCTCGCGTGCCACCGTCTTTCGTACCGAGGCAATCGGACCAGCGGATCTCGCCGCTCTGCTGCTGAGGGCCTCTACCGATCCGATGAGGGGACTCGGTGGGGTGGCCATCAGCGACGATGCGCTGGAGGCCCTCACGGAGCGCAGCGGCGGAGATGCCCGGTTGGCGCTGAACGCTCTCGAGGTGGCGGCGACCATTACCGCCGGCCGGGGAGCGTCCGAGGTTGGGTTTGCCGAGGCGGAAGAGGCGTTGCAGCGCAGGATCATCCGGTATGACAGGGCCGGGGACCGTCATTACGACGTGATCAGCGCATTCATCAAGTCGTTGCGAGGTTCCGATCCCGATGCCGCCATGTACTGGTTGCACACGATGATCGAGGCCGGCGAGGACCCCAAATTCATCGCCAGGCGCATGGTCATATTCGCTTCGGAGGACGTGGGTCTCGCCGATTCACGCGGCCTGGTCATTGCCAACGAGGCCTTCCGCGCCGTCGAAGTGATTGGTCTTCCCGAGGCGGCCTATTCCCTGTCGCACGCTGCGTTGTACCTGGCCACCGCTGCGAAGTCGAACAGCGTCAAAACCGCTATCGGTCGAGCACGAGACCTCGTCGAGCACACCGCGGGTGCCGAAGTGCCCTCCCATCTGCGGTCGGCCTCTTTCGAAGGAGAGCGGGCTTTCGGATACGGGGTCGGATATGTGTATCCGCATGATCATCCCGATGCGTTGGTTGCCCAGCAGTACCTCCCGGATGGGGCAGCACGTGCCATCGTGTACCGACCGGAAGATCGCGGCGACGAAACCGCGATCGCGAAACGTCTGCGGACCATCGACGACGCCCTCGGCAAGACCTCCCGTGGCGATTGAGAGCCGGCGCTAGTCTCGAGGTGATGTTCACCCGTGCACGTTGGTTCTTGTACGGCGCCGTCACCACGGTCGGCGCTACCGCATACGTCGTGGCGAAAGTGCGCAAGATGCGGGAGCGGATGACCCCGAGACTGTTGCTCGCGCCACGGCGTTGTCCGTCGCCGATGTGATGGCATTCACCGGAAGGCGCCTTGCCGGCAAGGCAAACCGGCCCTCGAGCGACACCTGAACGACTGCCGCGGCCGCGGCGACTGTCTTTTCGGGTAGCCGAGCGTGCGGTCCCGCGTCCCCTAACCTCCCGGCCGTGGACACCAACGAGATTCGCCGTACTTTCCTCGACTTCTTCGCAGCTCGCGATCACACGATCGTGCCGTCGGCGTCACTGATTCCGGTTGACCCGACCTTGCTCCTGACCAGCGCCGGGATGGTGCCATTCAAGTCGTACATGCTCGGCGAAGAGACGCCTCCATACCGGCGGGCGGCGACGGTGCAGAAATGCGGGAGGACCACCGACATCGACATCGTCGGTACGACATTGCGCCATCTCACGTTCTTCGAAATGCTCGGCAACTTCTCCTTCGGGGACTACTTCAAGGAGAAGGCGATTCCGTGGGCTTTCGAGCTGGTGACGGAGAGGTATGACATCGATCCCGAACTGCTGTGGTTCACGGTGCACCTCGACGACGACGAGGCGGCGGAGATCTGGATCGACGATGTCGGCGTGCCGGCCGACAGGGTGCAGCGTCTGGACAAGGACAACTTCTGGCAGATGGGCGTTGCCGGCCCGGCAGGACCGTCGTCCGAGATCTTCTTCGACAAGGGCCCCGAGTACGGCGAACCGGGCGGGCCGGCCGTGGACGACGAGCGCCACGTCGAGATCTGGAACCTCGTGTTCATGCAATACATCCAGGACGTGCCGTACCACGTGGTCGGGGATCTGCCCGCGAAGAACATCGACACCGGGGCGGGTCTCGAGCGTCTGGCGACGGTGCTGCAGGGCGTGCCGACGATCTTCGACACGGACGAGATCCGGTCGGTCCTTGCCGCGGGAGAGGCGGCGACGGGTGTGTCGTACGGCGCCTCTGCCCGCAGCGACATCTCTCTTCGCATCCTCGCGGACCACGGAAGGGCCGTTACGTTCTTCGCGGCAGACAAGATCGTCCCGTCGAACGAGGGCCGCGGCTACGTGCTGCGCCGGTTGCTGCGCAGGGCGGTACGTCATGCCTCCCTGCTCGGCGCCGAGGACCTCGTGATGCCACGGCTCGTGACTCGGACGGTGCAGACCATGGGAGCGGCGTATCCGGAACTCGTGGAGGACGAGGACGCCATCGTCGACCTCGTTGAACGAGAAGAGGTGCAGTTTCGCCGGACACTCCGTTCCGGTCATCAGCTTCTCGACGAGGCGCTTGCAGAGCTGGAACCGGGAGGAACGCTGTCGGGTGAGACGACATTTAAGCTCCACGACACCTACGGCTTCCCCAGCGAGCTGACCGAAGAGATCGTCGGCGAACGCGGGTTCCAGGTCGATCTCGCCGAGTTCAACGCCATGATGGCGAGCCAGCGGCAGCGTGCCCGCGCTGCGTACAAGGGCGGGGACGTGGCCGCAGCGGCCGACCTCTATCGAGGGCTCATCGGAGACCTGGATCACACGGAGTTCACCGGATACGAGCAGCTCACGGATCATGGAAGGGTGCTTTCGATGATCCGCGAAGGCGAGGTCGTAGAGTCCGCAGAAGAGGGCCAGCAAGTGGAGGTCTTCCTCGACCGAACACCGTTCTATGCGGAATCCGGCGGCCAGATCGGTGACCGGGGGGTGATCACCACGGAGACCGGCACCGTTCGGGTCGATGACACTCAGTTCGCGATTGCGGGTCTGCACGGCCATCGGGGGACCGTCGCTTCCGGCCTCATCCACGTCGGCCAGGACGCCACCCTCGACGTCGCCGGCCAGCGTCGCGAGCGGATTCGCAAGAATCACACCGGCACCCACGTCTTGCATTGGGCGTTGCGGGAGATCATCGGTGAGCACGTCCATCAAGCGGGGTCGCTGGTGGCAGACGACCGTCTCCGCTTCGATTTCAGCCACTTCTCGGCACTCGACCACGAGCAGCTCGCCGCCGTGGAACAGGCCGTCAACGAGCGCGTCATCGAGAACGCCGCCGTGATGACAATCGAGACCTCGAAGGAAGAGGCCGAACACATGGGTGCCTTGGCCTTCTTCGGCGACAAATACGGCGATGATGTACGCGTCGTGAAGACCGGGAACTACTCGACGGAGTTCTGTGGGGGCACCCACGTCCCATCGACGGGCCAGATCGGCCCCCTCGTGCTCGTCGCAGAGGGGAGCGTGGCTGCGAACACCAGGCGGCTCGAGGCGCTCACGGGGGTGAAGGCCTACGACCACCTCGCGTCGTTGCGTCGCCAGATCCGGGAGGCGGCCGACGCTCTCGGGACCCAACCGGGGCAATTGGTGCCGGCTGCCGGTTCGGCGACAGCGCGTATCAAGGCACAGGAGGCGCGTCTCGAACAGTTCGAAGCGAGAGAACGAGCCGATGAAGCTGCAACGTTGCTCGATGCGGCCGAGGAGCACGAAGGGCACTCGCTCGTGTTCGCTCGACGGGACGGCCTCGACGCAGACGGACTTCGCAGCCTGGCGTTCCAGGTGAGAGAACGCCTTGGTTCGGGCATCGGCATCATCGGCTCGGTTGTCGATGGAAAAGGAGGACTCGTGGCGTGGGTCTCCGATGACCTGGTGGATACTGGAGTATCTGCCGGAGAGCTCTTGACCGGACCGGCCAGGGCACTCGGCGGCGGCGGGGGCAAGGACCCGAAACTGGCACAGGCCGGCGGGCCTGCAGGGACCGAGATGGACGAAGCCCTCGAATTGGCGCGGGATGCGGCGAGACAGGCGCTGCTGGCGACGTGACCGGGAGGATCCTCGGTCTCGACCCCGGCGAGCGCCGCATCGGTGTCGCGCTATCGGACCCCACCGGTACCATTGCGATGCCGCTGACGGTCATCGACACCAAGAAGACGGATTTCGAGACGGAACTGATCGCGATCTGTGTCGGGAACGATGTGAGGAAGATCGTCGTCGGGCTGCCGGTGACACTGGCCGGCACGGAGGGAGCCTCCGCCGCAATGGCGAGGCGAATCGCCGCCGAGGCTGCCGCGGCCTCAGGGCTCAGGGTGGAAATGCACGACGAGCGGCTGACGTCGGTCATCGCGGACAAAGCGCTCCTCGAGGGCGACGTTGACCGGCGGCGACGCCGCGACACGAGAGACAAGGTGGCTGCGGCGATTCTCCTGCAGGCGTATCTCGATGGACGGAAGCGACGTGAGCACCCATCCAACGGCGACCCAGCAAGGACCTGAGCCGGAGGGCACCGTGCCCGGCGGCCCGTCGTGGGTGCGAATAGCCGCGATCGCGGGCCTCGTTGCCGCCGGGACGATCGCCTTGCTCCTCATTGCCTCCGTTCTCGGTGGCGCCCTGGGGGGCTCGGACACTCTGGATGTCGAGTCGGGAATCGCCGTAGAGGTCAAGATTCCGAGCGGTGCTTCGGCGCGGACTATCGCCGCAGCGATGGAGTCCGCAGGCGTGGTCACGGCCCGGCAGCTCGAGACCGAGATTCAGGAGAGAGGTGTCGCCGACCAGCTGAAGGCCGGTGGATATGCGTTGACGACGCTGATGCCTGCGGCTGCCGTCGTCGATCGGCTCGTGGCGGGCCCCAACATCGCTGCGGAGGACACCGTGGCTGTGCGGGAAGGGGCCTCGGTCGACACGATCGTGGCGGAGCTGGCGGAGCAGACCGCGTATGTCGAAGAAGAGTTCCGACGGGCGTTGCTCGACGGGAGCGTCTTCTCCCCGTATCTCCCGGAGACCCTTCCCGACGAGATCGATCCCCTTGCCCGCTGGGAGGGCTTGCTGTTCCCGGCCCGATACGACCTTCCCCCGGGTGCAACACCGACCCAAATCCTGCAGATCCTCTCCGACGAGATGATCGAGCGCATGGAGGGAATCGACTGGTCGCGACTGCCTGAACTCGGGGTGAGTCGCTACGAGGCAGTCATCGTGGCGTCTCTCATCGAGCGCGAAGCCGGCCTCGACTCCGACCGGCCCCTCATCGCCTCGGTCGTGTACAACCGCTTGGCCGAACCCATGCGTCTCCAGATCGACGCCACGGTCGTCTACGCGAGGGGAGAGACACCCGGCCATGTGGTGGCGGATGACCTCGCCATCGAGTCCCCGTACAACACGTACCGGGTGGACGGCTTGCCCCCGACGCCGATCGGTACGGTGCGCCAGGCGAGTCTCGAGGCTGCCGCCAACCCGGCGACCACCGACTATTTCTTCTATGTGCTGGTGGCCGACGACGGAACGCACGGGTTCTCGACTACCTACGAAGAGCATCAGGCAAGGGTGGAGCAGGCCAAACGCGACGGCGTTCTCCCGTGAGATTGGAGCTGTTGGGGGATCCCGTGGCTCACTCCCTCTCCCCGGCGATCCACAACGCGGCGCTGGACCATCTCGGAATCGATGGTTCTTATAGCGCCAGAAGCTGCGACGCACCCGGATTCCGTATCGCGGTCGATCAGCTCCGGTACGGGCTGCTCCATGGTGCCAACGTGACGATGCCACACAAGAGTCTGGCATTCGGCCTGGCCGACGCAGTTGCCGAATCCGCGCTGCACACCGGTGCGGTGAACACGCTGGTGGCGTCGGCAGGCTCGGTGCGCGGTTACAACACGGACATCGACGGCATCCGGTTCGCGTGGAAGAGCTGCAGGCTCCCGACCGACCATCCCGTACTGATTCTCGGAGCGGGTGCCGCTGCCGCGGCTGCTCTGGTCGCGGTATCGGCCGAGGGCGTTTTCGTCGAGGCACGCAACGCGGATGCCGCAGCCGATGTCGTCACGAGCACGCGTGTGGACGCGACGGTGCTGGCATGGGGTGAACCGGTTCCCGGTTCCGTTGTTGTCAACGCCACACCTCTGGGAATGGCCGGTGAGAGGCTGCCTGGTCCCGTTCTGCGTGATGCCGCCGCGCTTCTCGAAATGCCCTATGCCGCGGGTATGACCCACGCGGAACACCTGATGCGCGAAGCCGGACGCCCCTGTGCCCCAGGAACCGAGATGTTGCTGGGTCAGGCGATCGCCTCTTTCACCTTGTGGACCGGTTGCAGCGCTCCCGAGGGTGTCATGCGAACGGCCATGGAACAGGCAAGGAACCGTCAAGGGGGCCCCTGAGCCGACCGAAAAACCATAGAGCCGGTCGGCGCGACTCTGTCGCGCGCCTGCAGGTCGGCACGAAGGAGGTTCGGTTGGCGACCGATGCCCGAAACGTGGGTGTCATGCTTCTCGAGGACGGCGTTCTCACCGAGGCCCAGCTCCAGCACGCCATCGAGCAGCAGCAAGAGTCCGGGCTGCCGCTCGATCAGGTGCTGATCATCGAGGGTCTGGTGTCCGAGGCAGAGATCGCCCGCGTCCGCGCCCGTAGGTCGGGTATCGAGCTCGTCGACCTCAGCGATCTGACGATCGATCCCGCAGCAGTTGCCACCGTCCCGGATTATCTCCGCGCTCGGTACCACGCCCTTCCCATCGGCTTCGAAGACGGCAAGCTCGTTGTGGCCATGGCCGATCCCGGCAACGTGTTGGCCATCGACGACATCCGCGCCGTCTCCGGCCAGGAACTCGTCATCGTCGCCGCGACTCCCGACGACATCGACGAAGCCGGACGCCGTTTCAACGCATTCGACGACGACGTCTCGGATCTCGCTGATCTCGCCATTGGAGATGACGTCGAAGAGATCACGGTCTCTGACCTCGAGGTCGCCGCCGAGGAGGCGCCCGTGGTGAAGCTGATGAACACGATCATCAGCCGCGCCGTCAACGATCGTGCCTCGGATGTCCACATCGAGCCGGGGGAGCGCGAGCTGCGCATCCGCTATCGCATCGATGGGGTGCTTCACGAGGTCATGACGACCTCGCGCACTATCGCCAACGCGGTCGTCAGTCGCATCAAGATCATGGCCGATCTCGACATCGCGGAGCGACGGGTACCCCAGGACGGACGCGTGTCGATGAAGGTGCAGGGTCGCGCGGTGGATCTTCGCGTCGCCACGCTGCCGTCGCTGTATGGCGAGAAGGTCGTCATGCGTATTCTCGACAAGAGCGCCGGCGTGGCGACGCTCGATGAGCTGGGTTTCCTCCCTTACAACCTGGAGCGATACAAGGCCTCGTATACGAAGCCGTATGGAACCATCCTCGTCACCGGACCCACCGGCTCGGGTAAGACGACCACGCTGTACTCGACCCTCGACATCCTCAACGAACCGGACGTGAACATCATCACGGTCGAGGATCCTGTCGAATACCGGCTTGATGGCGTCAACCAGGTCCAGGTGAACCGCAAGGCGGGTCTCCTCTTCGCCACCGCCCTGCGGTCGATCCTGCGCTCGGACCCCGACATCGTGCTCATCGGTGAGATTCGTGACGGTGAGACGGCAGCGATCGCCATCGAAGCCGCACTCACCGGGCACCTCGTGCTCTCGACGCTGCACACCAACGATGCTTCCTCGTCGATCAACCGGCTCATCGACATGGGCGTCGAGCCGTTTCTCGTGAGCTCCTCCCTCGATGCCGTACTCGCCCAGCGCCTGGCACGCAAGCTCTGCGACAAGTGCAAAGAGCAGTATGCACCGGAGCGCGCTTCTCTCGAGAGCGTCGGCTGGGAAGGGCTCGGGGATGGCGGGCTCCCGGTCCTCTATCGGTCTGTTGGGTGCAAGACGTGCTCGGGTACGGGTTATCGGGGCCGGATCGCCATCAACGAGGTCTTGACCGTGACCGAGGAGATCCAGCGGATGACCGTCGAGCGCAGATCATCCGATGACATCAAGCGAGTTGCCGTCGAGCAGGGCATGCGCGTGTTGCGCCAGGACGGCATGAAGAAGGTAGAGCTGGGTCTGACCTCGATCGAGGAGGTGCTGCGTGTCGTCGTCTGAACGACTAGAGATGCAGCGTCCGAATGCCGATGTACAGAGTCGAATGGAGGCGCAGGAGCAATGGGCGATGAGTGACACCGAACGGCGGCTGGGCGGGCTCCTCGTCGACCGTCGTCTGGTTTCGTTCGACGATCTGGAACGGCTTGGCCACGATGCATCCCGCAGCGGCGTATCGCTGACGCGCCTCCTCATCGAGACGGGGCGGGTCTCCGGTCGTGATGTCCTGGCCGTCGTCGCCGATGAGGCCGGAGTGACTTTCTGTGACGTCGACAACGGCTTCGCGCCCTCACCCGAGGCTCTATCGCGGCTCGACGGATCGAGGGCGGTCATGCTCGGGGCCTTGCCGTATGCCGTCGGTGAGGGAGACGCCGTCCATGTCGCGGTGAGTAACCCTCTCAGCGAGGCGCTGCTCAAGGACCTGCGTCTCGCCACCGGCGGCGACGTACGGCTTGCCCTCGCCTCGCGTGAGGCGTTGATCAACGCCATCGAAGTCGCATATGGCGAGCCAACGGGTGATGACGCCGCTGATGATGCGCCGCAAGCGGTCCTTCGGGACGGCGACGTCGGGCAGCCCCGCATCAACGAGCTGCTGCAGCGTCTGGTGGAGCTGAAGGGGTCGGACCTCCATGTAACGGCCGGTTCACCACCGCAGGTTCGAGTGAACGGTTCGCTCATACCGCTCGATGACTTCGAGATGTTGAGGCCGGACCCACTGCGGGCGATGATCTACGAGATTCTCACCCAGCATCAGAAACAAGAGCTCGAAGAGAATCGGGAACTGGATTGCTCGCATCCCCTCCCCGGCATGGGCCGTTTCCGGGTCAACGTCTTCTTCCAACGAGACTCGATCGGCGCCGTCATGCGGGCCATCCCCAACGAGATCGTGCCGCTCTCCGCGCTCGGAATGCCACCGGTCGTCTCCGATTTCGCCACCCTCACGAGGGGCATGGTGCTGGTCACCGGTCCCACCGGCAGCGGGAAGTCGACGACGCTGGCGTCACTCATCGACCTCATCAACTCGACCCGCTCGGATCACATCATGACCGTCGAAGACCCCATCGAGTTCATGCATCGCCACAAGATGTCGATCGTGAACCAACGCGAGGTGGGGAGCGACACGCTGAGCTTCTCTGCCGCCCTCAAACACTCCCTACGTCAGGATCCGGACGTCATCCTCGTAGGCGAGATGCGCGATCTCGAAACGATCGCCACCGCGATCACCGCAGCGGAGACCGGGCATCTCGTCTTTGCGACCCTCCACACCCAGGATGCCCCGAAGTCTGTGGAGCGGATGATCGACGTGTTCCCCTCGCACCAACAGCAGCAAGTGAGGGTGCAGCTCGCCAGCTCGCTGCAGGCGGTTGTGGCCCAACAGCTGCTTCCCACCCGCGACGGTAGAGGTCGGGTCGCCGCCGTCGAGGCCATGGTGGTGACTCCTGCCATCAGGAACATGATCCGCGAAGGCAAGGTGCATCAGATCGCCACCGCCCTACAGGCCGGCGGCAAGTATGGGATGCAGACTATGGACCAAGCACTGGCGATCCTCGTCAAGGCGGGGACGATCACCTATCGGACGGCCGCCGAACGCGCCCACGATCCCGAGGGATTCAACAATCTCGTCGGTGAGAGGTACATGGAATGACGACGGCCACATACAGCTACAAGGTTCGCGATCGCTCCGGCAAGGTCCACTCGGGTGTCGTCGAAGGCGGTTCCCAGGACCTGGTTGCGAAATCGCTGCGCGACAAAGGGTTGGTGCCGCTCTCGATCGAGCAGAAGAAGACCGGCGGACTCTCCACTGAGATCAAGATCCCCGGCCTGAGCGGACGGATCAAGGTCAAGGACGTCGTCGTGTTCTCGCGACAATTCGCCACGATGGTCAACTCCGGCCTGTCACTGCTGCGGGCGCTCGCGGTGCTCGTCGACCAGACGGAGTCGAAGCCCCTCGCCAAGGTGCTCCTCGACGTCAAGACCGACGTGGAACAGGGCATGAGCCTCTCGGCTGCCCTCGAGAAGCACCCCAAGGCGTTCAACAAGCTCTATGTGTCGATGATCCGGGCCGGTGAGATCGGCGGCGTCCTCGACGAGACGTTGAACAGGCTTGCGGACATGATGGAGGCAAACCTGACGCTGCGGTCGAAGGTGAAGTCGGCCATGGCGTACCCGGCAGTCGTGGGCATTCTCATCCTGGTAGTCACCACGGGCATGATCATGTTCGTCGTCCCGGTGTTCGCCAACATGTACGCCGAGATGGGTGGAGAGGACGCCACCCTTCCGCTTCCCACCGAGGTCCTCGTCATCATCTCGGACATTGTGAAGAGCAAGTGGTGGCTCGTCACCCTCCTCGTCATCATGGGGACCGTCGGCTTGAAGAAGTGGAAGAAGACGGAGGCGGGCCGCTACCGCTGGGATTCCCTCAAGCTGCGCATCCCCATCTTCGGCAAGCTCTTCCACAAGACGGCGATCAGCCGCTTCGCCAGGACGTTCTCGGTGCTGAGCCGCACCGGTGTGCCGGTCTTGCAGACGCTCGACATCGTGTCGGCTACCACGGGCAACGCCAGGGTGGAGCGGGCGGTGGAAGACGTCAAGAACTCGGTACGCGAGGGCGAGTCGCTGGCGAAGCCGCTGGCACGGCACAAGGTGTTCCCGCCGATGGTGGTGCAGATGATGACGGTCGGTGAGGAGACCGGCGCCCTGGACACGATGCTCGCCAAGGTCGCCGACTTCTACGACCAGGAGATCGACTCGATGGTCAACGCGATGACGAGCCTCATCGAGCCGCTTCTCATCGTCGTGATGGGTGTCACGGTCGGCGGCATCTTGATCGCCCTCTACTTGCCGATGTTCAACCTGGCTTCGGTGGCCGGCTGACCGCTCCCCGGCATCGGAGACTAGTCACGGTACCCAGCCCTGAAACCACCCTTGGCACTCAATTCCAGGTTTCTCCTTGCCGATAAGCACACCACGGGGCCGAAGTCCGGTCCCGGCTCGAATCCTCACAGGAGGTTCACATATGCGTTGGATGCGCGAGCGTCTCAACCAGGACGAGGGCTTCACGCTCATCGAGCTCATGGTGGTAGTGCTGATCATTGCAGTACTCGTTGCTATCGCCGTGCCCTCGTTCCTTGGTTTCCGCAACCGGGCCCAGGACCGGTCGACTCAGGCAGATATCCGCAACGTCCTTCTCGCCGAGAAGGCCTACTGGACGGACGAGGCAATGTTCACGACGGCGGAGGCCGACCTCGCCGTCTATGAGCCCTCGATCGATCTGACCGTGTTGACTGTTACCACAGGCAACAGCGGTGATCAGGTCTGCATCGAGGCACTGTCGGACTCCGGCACCTACTTCCTTCTCGTAGAGAACTCGGTGGCCACCGGTGGCACGTGGTACGGATCGCACACTGCGACGGGTGCGGCTGCTTGTACGACAACTTACACGGCGGCTCCTACGACCGGAACCTGGTCGACGTCCGGCTGGTAAGTCAACTCGATCGAACGATGGACGTGGGCGGCCTCCGGGCCGCCCACTCCGCGTCGGCGGGAATCCTCAGGAAAGGCCGCGCTGCCGTCGATACTGCGCACCGATGGACTGGACCTTGTTGGCTGCCATTCTCTCCGCGCTGCTCGGCCTGATCGCCGGGTCGTTCATCAACGTCGTCGCCTACCGGGTGCCTGCCGGCATGTCCGTTGTGCACCCGCGCTCGGCGTGTCCTCATTGTGCTCACGAGATCCGCGATCGGGACAACATCCCGGTGCTCTCCTGGTTCTTGCTCCGCGGGAGATGCCGGGACTGCAATGAGCGGATCTCGGTCAGGTACCCGATCGTCGAGGCATCCGCCGCCGTCCTTTTCGCTTCGATGCCGCTCGCTCTCGGCGTGGTCTGGGTGCTCCCCGCCTATCTGTGGTTCGCCGGGGTCACAGTGACGCTCACGCTCACGGATCTCGACCACAAGCTCATCCCCAACCGCATTCTGTTCCCTGCCACGGTTGTCGCATTGGGTCTTCTCGGCGCCGGTTCCCTCCTCGATGGGGAGCCGTGGAGCTTCGTCCGCGGTCTCGGTGGTGGCGCCGGCTATTTTGGCGTCCTCTTCGTCATCGCCCTCCTGGCGAGAGGGGGGTTCGGATTCGGCGACGTCAAGCTCGCCTTCTTCCTCGGGCTCTGCACCGGCTACCTCGGCTGGGGGCACGTCGCCCTTGCCGGCATCGGTTCGTTCGTCATCGGAGGTGTCCTCTCCCTGTTCCTGCTGCTTACCCGCATCCGGGGCCGTAAGGACGCCATCCCGTTCGGGCCATCGATGGTGGCTGCCGCCTACGTGGCGGTGTGGTGGGGTGACGCCATCGTCGACTGGTGGTTGCGCACCGGCTAAGCGGGCGAACGTGATGTCGATCGGTAGACGCTCTTCGACATTTCGGTTGTGTCTTTTCCCGTTCTTGCCGCTTCGCGGCGGGCCACTCGGGCTCTGGTGGGTGCGATGTCGATCGGTAGGCGCTCTTCGACATTTCGGTGGTGTCTTTTTCCGTTCTTG
>Ga0255055_10000129_pt1 | contig 54844 bp, 50 predicted proteins | sample JV7_2_27_MG_FD_188633 | JGI IMG/M metagenome (GOLD analysis project Ga0255055, IMG submission 188633) | Seawater microbial communities from Jervis Inlet, British Columbia, Canada - JV7_2_27 | ecosystem: Environmental > Aquatic > Marine > Inlet | place: Canada: British Columbia | collected... | reverse complement strand
GCGGAAGTCGAGCAGCATCAGGTCGAAGTCCTCCTGATCCAGCAGCTCGAACGCCTTCTTGCCGCTCTCGACCTCCGAGACGACGTAGCCGCGCTCCTCCAGACGAGACTTGATCGACCAGCGAATTAGCTTCTCGTCCTCAACGATCAGGATCCGTTCTTGCGCCATCAATCATCCTCTTGGCTGGGTAGGGTCATCGTAGCGGCCGTGCCTTCACCGATGGCGCTGGTGACCTCGATATCGCCTCCGTGGGCCTTGATGATCTTCTTGACGATGGGCAAGCCGAGCCCCGAGCCGCGGTGTTTGGTGGTGAAAAAGGGTTGGAAGATGCGAGTCATGTCGCCCGCGGGGACGCCACCTCCCGTGTCCTGGAAGCGGATCACGATCCCGCGCTCGGTCGCCTGCGTCGTGACGGTCAACGTGCCCCCGTCCTCCATGGCCTGAATCGCGTTGTGGGTCAAGTTGAAGAACACCTGCTCCATCTGCTGCGGGTCGGCCTCGATGTTGCCGGTGCCCGGCCCGTAGATCCTGTGGATCGTGATTCTCGCGGCGTCCGCTTCATCCTTGTACAACTTCAGCAGCCTGTCGAGCAATTCGTGCAGATCGAAGTCGCGAACGCTGATCGCGCTCGGGCGGGCGAAGGTCAACAGGTCGCGGACGAGGTTCTCCAGCCGGGCGATCTGGGCCAGTAGCTCGTCCACGATCTCGAGATTCGAGGGTTTGACGGCCAGTTCCGACCGCAGGACCTCGAGAGCCCCCTTCATCCCCGCCAGAGGGTTACGGACCTCGTGGGCGATGCTGGCCGCCAGCTCGCCCAGGGCGGCGAGTTGCTCGGAGCGCTGGAGCTCCTTGCGGTGTCGGGTCTCGTAGTACGCGTCGAGGACGACCTGCATGTCCAGGATGAGCAGCTTCGACAGCGCCGCGCTGGCGCGGACGGCCTTGTCCGGCTCGTCGCGGAAATGCTCGTGCAGGTGCGGCAGCAGGAGGTCCATATACAGCCCGTAGCTGCTCAGGTACCACTGGGGTTCGAGACCGATCCGCTCGTGGATCTGCCCGATGCGCAGCCGGCTCTCCGCGTACTTCTCGTCGTAGGTCCCGTTCGTCAGGCTGAGCAGGTAGCTCTTCTGGGCCGACTTGACCCGCGCGATCGTGTCCGGGTCGGCCAGAAGCGGCCGCAGCGTCTCGTTGCTCAGGAGATGGTCGTAGAACTCCTCGATGATCCGGTCCGCGTGGCGCCGGAATGTCGGCTGGAGTTCTGCCAGGAGTTTCGCGTCCACGGCGCAGAATCGTCCGAATCGCTTTCGCTCGGAGAAGGTCACCGTCTTTGAGAGGCCGGCCTGGCCGTCTGCCCCACTGTTTTTGGTGGCTGCTTCGGATGCCATGGCTCGTATCCCGCCGGAGTCGCGATCCCCCGACCGCTTGTCCGTCTAACTGATAGTAACATTGAGGCTTGCCGGTCTTGAGTCCCCCGCGATCGGCAAGGACCTCGCCAGGTCCCGCTCGGCTTGTCCTCTGGTGGCCCCATCGGGCGCGTGCCGATGGCAAATGGCAGGATCCGTGCCATCGCCCGGCGGGGTCGGGAGTCGCCTAAACGCTCCCGGTCGGGAAGTTCGATCGGCTTTCCCTGGGGCGGATCACTCAGGCTGAGGCAGATCCCTCACGAATCGCAAGGCCGCTGCGGGTTTTTCACACTGTATCCGCGTGGAATCCCGACTTCGGCGTCCGACGGCCGCTGGCGCGGGAATTGCTCCCACGAGGGATGGAGGGGGAAGTCCCCGCAGCGCCAGTCCTCTTCTGACCGCTTCTCTCTCTACATGGCTCCATCTGACGGGGACTTCCTCCATTTTTCTTTTTAGGCCGTTTTCCCACTAAACAAACGAGGCCCCTCCCCTGGCTCGGGTTTGGTCTTTTCGCGACCGGTCGGATCGCTCCGTGATGGAAACCCGGCGACCGGCTCGTGTACGATCCGCTGGACCGTACCGAGTTTTGTCGGGGAGACGGAATGGCCGGAGCGATCTTCCGCGATCTGCGCTCGTTCATCGAGCAACTCAGGCGTGACGGTGACCTGGCGGTGGTCGAAGCCGAGGTCGACGCCCGTCTCGAAGTGGCCGAGATCCACAGGCGGGTGATCGCCGCCGGGGGCCCCGCCCTGCTGTTCACGAGGGTGGCCGGGTCGGACTTCCCACTGGCGACGAACCTGTTCGGCACCCCGCGCCGGGCGGAGATGGCCTTTGGCACGCGACCGGGCCAGCTGATCCAACGTGTCGTCGAGCTGGCCCAGACGCTGATCCCGCCGACGCTGGGCAAGTTGTGGGACGCGCGGGATCTCCTTCGCGAGATGTTCAAGGTGGGGACACGAAGCCGGCGCTCGGGTCCGGTGACCGAAGTCGTCGGCTCGGACGTGCGACTGGACGGGCTTCCCGCGCTGACCTGCTGGCCCGCAGACGGTGGACCCTTCGTGACCCTACCTCTGGTCTACACCGAGCACCCCGACACACGCGTGCCCAATCTCGGCATGTACCGCCTACAGATCCACGATTCGACGACCACCGGCATGCACTGGCAAATCGGCAAGGGCGGCGGATTTCATTACGCACGCTCGGAGGCCCAGGGACGCGGCCTCCCCGTCACGGTGTTTCTCGGTGGCCCCCCCGCGCTGATTCTCGCCGCCATCGCTCCGTTGCCCGAGAACGTCCCCGAGCTGGTGCTCGCATCGCTCATCGCGGGCCGCAGGCTCGACACGTGCGAGGGTCCGGGAGCCCACCGTCTGATCGCCGACGCCGAGTTCGCGCTCGTCGGGCATGTCCCGCCGCGAGAGCGCCGCCCCGAGGGACCTTTCGGAGACCACTACGGCTACTACTCGCTGCAGCACGACTATCCGATTCTGCGCGTCGAGACGATGGCGAGGAGGCGCGATGCGATCTACCCCGCCACGGTCGTGGGTAAGCCCCGCCAGGAAGACTTCTTCATTGGCGACCTGCTGCAGGAATTGCTGTCGCCCTTGTTCCCTCTGGTCATGCCAGCCGTGGAGAATCTCTGGTCCTACGGCGAGACCGGTTACCACTCGCTCGCCGCCGCCGTGGTCAAGCAGCGTTATGAGCGGGAGGCCATGGCTTCGGCCTTTCGCATCCTGGGCGAGGGTCAGCTGTCGTTGACCAAATTCCTCATCGTCACCGACCGGCCCGTCGACCTACGGAACTTCAAGGCCACGTTGCAGCACGTCCTCGAACGAACTCGACCCGAGACCGATCTCTACGTGATGGCCAATCTTTCGATGGACACGCTCGACTACACGGGCCCGGCCGTCAATGAGGGCTCCAAGGGCATCTGGCTCGGACTGGGCGACCCCGTGCGGGACTTGCCCGCAGAGTTCAGGCCCCCTGTCGAGCCGCCTCACGACATGACCGACGCCCGGGTCTTCTGTCCGGGATGTCTCGTGGTCGGTGGACCTCCGCGTGGCCGGGAAGACGACGCGGCGAGACGCTTCGTGCGCCACACGGCCTTCGCCGACTGGCTCCTCGTCGTGCTGACCGACGAGCCGGCGCGGGCGGCGGCCAGCCCGATCAACTTCCTGTGGACCACCTTCACCCGCTTCGAGCCCGCCGCCGACATCCACGCGGCCGAGACGCGCGTCGTCCGCAATCACCTGTCACACACCGCTCCGATCCTGATCGACGCGCGCAAGAAGCCCGGCTTCCCCGAAGAACTGCTCTGCGACGAGACCACAGCAGCCAGAGTAAGCCAACGTTGGAACGAATATTTCCCCGGAGGAGCCGAAATGGGAGACTCCAACAAAGCCAACCTAACGTAAGGGGGAGGGGGATGGGGACGTTTCCCGATTGGCGGTTTTGGGAACAGCTCAATCGTGATTGAGCTGTCCCCAAAACCGCCAATCGGGAAACGTCCCCATCCCCCTGTGCGAAGACTTGACCCCCCGCTTAAGATGTGACGATGAGCTGGGCGGTTCGGATTCATGAGACGGGTGGGCCGGGGGTTCTGGTCTATGAGGAGGTCCCGCTTGGCGACCCCGGCCCGGGCGAAGTTCGGATTCGGCAGACGGCGATCGGCCTGAACTTCATCGACACCTATCACCGCAGCGGTCTCTATCCACTCCCCGCTCTGCCGGCGGTGCTGGGTCGCGAAGCGGCGGGCGTCGTCGAGACGACGGGATCCGGTGTCACCGAGTTCGCACCCGGCGACCGGGTGGCCTATCCGATGTCGGCAGGTGCCTACGCCGCCGAACGCAACATCGGCGCGCACGAGATCGTGCCTCTGGCCGACGATGTCGACGATCGGACCGCGGCGGCGATGATGCTCAAAGGCCTGACCGCCCACTACCTGTTGCGACGAACGTATCGCGTGGGGAAGGGCGACACGGTCCTGATCCATGCCGCGGCGGGTGGAGTCGGACTGATCGCGTGCCAGTGGGCCAAGAGTTTGGGGGCGACGGTGATCGGCACCGTGGGAAGCGAAGAGAAAGCCGAGCTGGCCAGAGCCCACGGGTGCGACCACCCCGTCGTCTACACCAGCGAGGATTTTCTGGAGAGGGTCAAGGAGATCACCGGCGGCGGCGGCGTGCCCGTTGTCTACGACTCGGTCGGCCAGGCGACTTTCGAGAAGTCGCTCGACTGTCTTGCGCCACTGGGAACGATGGTCAGCTACGGCCAGTCGTCCGGCCCGGTCGAGCCCTTCTCCCCCGGTATCTTGGCGACTAAGGGATCGCTGTTTCTCACCCGCCCGACACTGGCGACCTACATCGCAAAACGCGAGGATCTCGTTCGGGCCTCGCAGGAGCTGTTCGAGGTGGTCGCCAACGGATCGGTCAGGATCGAGGTGCGGCAGACCTATCCGCTCGCCGAGGCGGAACGAGCCCACCGGGATCTCGAGGCGCGCAGGACGACGGGATCGACGGTCCTGATTCCCTGAACCCGGACACGGGACTACGAAGTCCAACGGACGACTCGTGAAAACGGCACTCGTAACAGGATCGACCGGTTTCGTCGGGCTCAACCTGATCGGCGAGCTGCTCGAGAACCGCTGGCAAGTCTTCGCCCTGCACCGGCCAACCTCGGATCTGACCTACCTGAGCCGCTTTCGCGTCGAGCGCCTCACGGCCGACATCACCGACCCCGAATCCCTGATGCGAACCGTCCCGAAAGGGCTCGATGCCGTGTTTCACGTGGCCGCCAACACCAACATGTGGTCTGCACGGAACGCCCCGCAAACACGGGACAACGTCGACGGCACCCGCAACGTCGTGCGCGCAGCGCGCGAGCGCGGAGCGAAACGGTTGATCCACACGTCGAGCATCGCGGCTTTCGGCTTGCACGACGAGCCGATCGACGAGACGACTCCGTCCAACGCTCGCGAGTCCTGGATCAACTACCTGCGCACCAAAGCCCTTGCCGAGGACGAGGTTCAAGCCGGAATCCGAGACGGGCTCGACGCCGTGATCCTGAACCCGGCCAACATCATCGGCCCGTTCGATTTGTCCAACTTGTCGACGATGATCTATCTCGTCCACTCCGGGAAGCTCCCCGGTGTACCGCCGGGATGCGGGTCGTTCTGCCACGTCCGGGAGGTCGTACGCGCACACGTCGCCGCGGTGGACCGCGGCCGGACCGGCGAGAACTACCTGCTGGGCGGAGCAGATGCCAGTTACCTCGAAATGATTCTCACCATCGGGCGGATCACCTCGCGACCCGTTCCCGCGAAGACGACACCCGCACCGCTTCTGCGCATCGGCGCGCACGCGGGCGCGTGGCTCGCACGGTTGCTCGGAAAGCGGCCGGGATTGACGCCGGAAATGGCCACGCTGTCGTCAGGCAACCTGCGCTGCAAGAGCGACAAGGCGATACGCGAGCTGGGCTACCGCGAGACCCCGCTCGAAGCGATGCTGGAAGACTGCTATCGCTGGATGGTGGAGGAGGGCCGCTTGCGCTAGCGCGCGCTGTCGGATGCGAGCGCGTGCTATTCCCTCCGTAGCGCCGGATCGGCCAGCCAGGCGAAGTCGGTGTTGCCTCCGCTGAAAATGGCGCCGACCCGCTTGCCACCCATCTCCCCAGCCCGCGCGCGCAACGCCGCGAGGACCGTCGCCCCCGACGGCTCGACGACCTGCTTCATGCGCTGGGCGATCGACCAGGTGGCCTGGACGATCTCCGCCTCGCTCACGGTGACGATACTGACACCCGACCGCCGCACGATCTCGAATGCCTTCTCCCCGAGCTGGGTCAGCAACCCGTCGGCCCACGTGTGCGGATCTGCCACGGCCGGCTGACGAACGCCCTCCTCGAGCGAGCGAAAGGCGTCGTCGACCGCTTCGGGCTCGGCAGCCCAGATCGTCGTTTCCGGACTCAGAGAGCTCACCGCGATCGTCGTCCCGGAGATCAGACCGCCGCCGCCGACGGGAGCGATCACCAGGTCGAGCGCATCGACTTGCTCGAGCAGCTCGAGCGCCGCCGTACCCTGCCCGGCGATCACGTCGGAATGCTCGTAAGGGTGAATCAACGTCATACCGCGCTCGGCGATCACTCGATCACAGACGATCTCGCGGTCCTCGCGCTCGCAGAAGACGATCTCTGCCCCGTAGCCGCCCACGGCGTGGATCTTGATCTCGGGCGCGTCGCGAGGCATTACCACCACGCAGGGGACCTCGCGCTTGGATGCCGCAAAGGCCAGCGCCGCGCCGTGATTCCCGGACGAGTGGGTGACTACGCCTCGCCGTGCGGCCTCGGCATCGAGCGCCAGCACGGCGTTGGTCGCGCCGCGAGCCTTGAACGCGCCGACCTTTTGGAGATTCTCACACTTGAAGAAGATCTCGGCGCCCAGCTCGCGGTCGAAACAACTCGACGTAGCCACGGGAGTGCGGTGAACGTGGGGCGCGATGCGCGCCGCCGCCGCGCGAACGTCATCGATATCGGGCAATCGCGATTCGCTCACCGTCTCCGCTCGATCGAGGGGGTAGGCGGACCAGTCTACCACCGGTCCGGAACCGACCGGGCAATCGAGAAGTACGGTCCGGAAAGGATGAAACACGGGCGGCCGACATGGCGTATGATGCTCCGGCCCGTCGAGCGGTCGCAGGGCGACCGGCGGAGGGGCAATTCGGTAGGTTTCTAGGAAATTCTGACCAAATCGTAGGAGTCGTTCCATGAGACAACTGCGCTCTAGACGCGTGTGGGCGCTGGCACTGCTCGTCGGCTTGCTGGTCGCATGCAAAGGCGGTGACGGCGCTGCCGTCGCCGAGTTCAGCGTTCCGGTCGAGTACCACAAGCTGGACAACGGCCTGAGGGTCGTCCTGTCCCAGGACAGCACGGCACCGATCGTCACCGTCGCCGTGTACTACAACATCGGTTTCCGCATCGAGCCCCAGGATCGCACGGGCTTCGCCCACCTGTTCGAACACATGATGTTCCAGGGTTCGGACAACCTGGACAAGATGGAGTTCATCAAATTGGTGCAGCGGAACGGCGGCGTGATGAACGGCTCGACCCGTTTCGATTTCACCAACTACTTCGAGATCGTCCCGGCGCACAAGCTGGAGACGATGCTGTGGGCCGAGGGCGACCGCATGCGTGGTCTGGCCATCACGCAGGAAAACCTGACCAACCAGCAGGGCGTGGTCAAGAACGAGGTCAAGGTCAACGTCCTCAATCAGCCCTACGGCGGTTTCCCCTGGCTCGACGTGCCGCAGGTGGCGTTCACGAATTGGTACAACGCCCACAACTTCTACGGAGACCTGGAAGATCTCGACGCGGCGACGCTCGAAGACGTGAAGGCCTTCTTCGACAGCTACTACGCACCAAACAACGCGGCGCTGGCGATCATCGGCGACTTCGAGCCGGCCCAGGCGCTGGATTGGGTCCAAAAGTACTTCGGTGACATTCCACGGGTGGAGCTGGCCGCCGGGCCGGACCTCAGCGAGCCTCGTCAGGAAGAGCCGAGATCGGGATCCCGCGTCGCGCCCAAGGCCAACCGCCCGGCCCTGGCGGTGGCCTACCACATGCCGGAGCGCAACACCCCCGAGTACTACGCGATGGGTCTGTTGGACCAGATCTTGTTGCAGGGCAACGACAGCCTGCTGTACCAGGCGCTGGTGCAGCGCGAGGGAATGACCGGAAGCGTCTCCGGCGGCATCAACCACCCGCTCGGCAACATGTTCAACTACAACGGCCCGATGCTCTGGAACCTATCGCTGTATCACGACGCCGAGACGTCGGCCGACGACATCCTGGGCGAGATCGACAAGGTATTCGAGCAGGTGCGTAGCCAGCCGATCGATCAGGAGACGCTCGATCGAGCGATGGTCAAAATGCGTTCGGGCCTGTTCGATACCATGGGCGGCTTCTTCGGCTTCGGCCGCGCCGACCTGTTGGCTTCGTTCGCACTGTTCGACGACGACCCGGCCCGGATCAACGCGCTCGAGGACGAGTTCCGCAAGGTCACGCCCGAGCTGATCCGGCAAACGGCAGAGCAGTACCTGAGACCCACCGGGAAGACCGTCTTCACCATCGAAGCCGGCGCCCAGGGCTGAGAGGAGGCGGTAATATGAAATCGACAAAGCGGACCCTGATTCTTCTGGTGGCGCTACTGATCGTCGCTCCCGCCTTCGCCGAAAAGCAGGCCCCGCCTCCGGGCGGAACCCCGAAGGACTTCAGCCTGCCCGAGAAGACGCGCTTCGAACTGGACAACGGTCTCTCCGCCACTCTCGTGAATTACGGAACGTTGCCCAAGGTGACGGTCAGCGTTCGCGTGCGCAGCGGCAATCTCAACGAAACCGCCGATCAGATCTGGCTGGCCGACCTGACGAGCGACATGATGGAACAGGGCACGACCTCCAAGAACGCCGAGGCCGTGGCCGCCGCGTTCGCCAGCATGGGTGGGGAACTGAGCATCAGCACCGGAAGCGACGTTACCTCGTTTTCGACCGACGTTCTCTCCGAGTTCGGTCCGGACGCGGTGCGGCTGCTCGCAGAGATCGTGCATCAGCCCGCGATGCCCGCCTCCGAGCTGGACCGCCTGAAGGACGACATGGTTCGCAGCCTGAGCATCGCCATGTCCCAGCCGCAGCCTCAGGCCGACGAGAAGCTCGCGGCGTTGCTCTACGGCGAGCACCCCTACGGCCGCATGTTTCCGACGGAGGAAATGATCCGCGGTTACAGCCTGGAGAACGTACAGAACTTCCACGAGAAGAACTTCGGAGCGAAGAGGACTCGCCTCTACGTCGCGGGTGTTTTCGACGAGAAAGCGATGGAACGGGCGATCCGCGATACGTACGGCGACTGGGCTGCCGGTCCCGACCCGTTGATCAACGTGCCCGAAATGCACTCGGGCCGTGCCGTACACCTGGTCGAGCGTCCCGGTGCGCCGCAGTCCACTCTGCGTGTCGCCCTACCCGTGGTCGATCCGTCCAACGAAGACTACACCGCGCTGATGGTGACGAACACGCTGCTCGGCGGCTTTTTCAGCTCGCGCGTGACCTCGAATATTCGCGAGGACAAGGGCTACACCTACTCGCCGTTCAGCCAGGTCTCCTCGAGATACCGCACGGCGTACTGGGTGCAGAACGCCGACGTCACGACCGAGGTCACGGGCGCCTCGCTCAAGGAGATCTTCTACGAGATCGACCACCTACGGACCGAGCCGCCCCCGTCGGCCGAGCTCGAAGGCGTGCAGAACTACATGGCCGGTGTCTTCGTGCTGCAGAACTCGAGCCGCAACGGGATCGTCGGTCGGCTTGCGTTCGTCGACCTGCACGGCCTGAGCGATGACTACTTGACCGGTTACGTCAAGCGCGTCCACGCGGTCACGCCCGAGGACGTGAAGAAGATGGCCGAGAAGTACCTGCGCGACGATGAGATGACCATCGTCGTGGTCGGCGACCGATCGAAGATCAAGGGCCAGCTCGAGGGATACGGCAAGTTCGCCGACTGAGGACACCCGGGCACGGAGCGGGCTACAATCCGCCCGTGCCCGAGTTGCCCGATATCACGGTCTATCTCGAGGCCCTCGAGCCTCGTATCGTCGACCGCGTCCTGGAGCGCGTGCGCCTCGCCAGCCCGTTCGTCCTGCGCTCGGTCGATCCGCCGCTCGAGCAGTGCGGCGGCAAGAGGGTCGTCGGACTGCGGCGCCTGGGCAAGCGGATCGCGATCGAGCTGGACGCCAAGCACTTCCTCGTCGTCCACCTGATGGTCGCCGGTCGTCTGCGCTGGAAAAAGCCCGGTGCGAAGATCCCGGGCAAGCTGGGTCTGGCGGTCTTCGATTTCGATTCGGGCACGCTGCTGCTGACCGAGGCCGGGAGCAAGAAGCGCGCGTCCCTGCACGCGGTGCGTGGCGAGGGCGGGCTGCGCGCCCACGACCCCGGTGGCCTGGAGGTCCTCGAGGCGGATCTCGACGGTTTCGACGCGGCCCTGCGGCGCGAGAGGCACACGTTGAAGCGCGCGTTGACCGACCCACGCATTTTCAGCGGCATCGGCAACGCCTACTCGGACGAGATCCTGCACGGCGCGCGACTGTCGCCGTTCAAGCTGACGGATGCCCTGAGCCGAGAAGAGGTCGTGCGGCTCCACGAGTCCGTCAGGCGAACCTTGATCGACTGGACCGACAGGCTGCGGCGCGAGGCGGGAGAGGAGTTCCCCGAAAGGGTCACTGCGTTCCACGACGAGATGGCCGTGCACGGGCGCCATCGCAAGCCCTGTCCCGTGTGCGGCTCGCCGGTCCAGCGAATCGTCTATTCCGGAAACGAGGCCAACTACTGCGCGACCTGTCAAACCGGCGGAAGGCTTCTCGCCGACCGCGCCCTCTCCCGCTTGCTGAAGAAGGACTGGCCGCGTACGCTCGAGGAGCTCGAGAACCGCATGAGGTAAAGAGGAAACGGCATGGCAGAGACCCTCGTTCTTCCGGACGGCCTGGCGGAACGGCTCGGCGGGGTGGACTCGGTCGGCGCGATCACCGGAGCCGGAATCTCGGCCGAGTCGGGCATCCGCACCTACCGCGGAAAGGGTGGCCTCTACGACGACCCGGAGGACGGCGACCGGACGGTCGAGGCCCTGTCGGGTCACACGCTGCGTGCCGATCCCGATCGCACCTGGCGCACGGTGGGTCTGATGGCGCGGCAGTCGATCGGCGCCCGGCCCAACGCGGCCCACGTCGCTCTGGCGGCCATCGAACGTAAGGTCGCGCGTTTCGTCTTGCTGACGCAGAACGTCGACGGCCTGCACCATCTCGCCGGCAACCGCAATATCATCGACATTCACGGCAGTATCGACGAGGCCCTGTGCCTGTCCTGCGACGCGGTGAAGAGGTTCGATCGCGAGGAGTTGGCTCGCATCGACAACACGCCGCGCTGCGAGCGGTGCGGCGGGGTGCTGCGCCCCAACGCGGTGCTGTTCGGAGAGCTGCTGCCGATGGACAAGGTCCAGCGGATCCACGACGAGTTCCACCGTGGTCTACCCGACCTGGTGCTCATCGCCGGGACCTCGGCGCTGTTTCCGTACATTACCCAGCCCGTCCAGATCGCCCGCCACCTCGGCAGGCTGACGGTGGAGGTCAACCCAGAGCGCACGTTGCTCAGCGACGACGTGGACTACAGCCTGCGGGGCAAGGCGGGCGATTACCTGCCGTTGATCGAGAAAGCGCTCGGCTCCTAGCTCGTCCCCGTGTCGTCGCCGCCGGACTCGCTCGGGTCGGAAGGCAACAGATTCAGCGCACTCTCCACGCTCATCGCGATTTCGGCGAGCCGGCCGAGCACCCTCGAGTGCAGCTCCACGATCTTGCGCAGGGTCGACTCCGTGGTGCCGTAGAGGCGGCCCAGGTCGCTCGGCGCCAGCAAGCGGCCCGCTGACCAGGTATTCGCCCAACGTGATGTCCTTGTCGGTGTGCTCGAACGGATAGGGCGCCGTCGACAAGTCCTCGCGAAGGGAACCTAACCTGGCCCGCAGCGACTCGGCCTGCTCGACGATCGCACGCACGAATCCCTCGCTCTCCCTGTGGCCTTCGAGGTTGTGCATCAGAGTGGCCCAACCGCTCCACTCCCGACGAAACTCCTTCGTCGTCTCCAGAACCCGATTCAACGATTGCAGCGGGGCGACCAGGTTCTTCGTCTCTTCGACGAGCCTGTCGTTGTCCACAAGCTGCGAGGCGACCCTCGGATCCCGGAGAAGAACCAGGGCGGTCTCGATGCGCTGCTGTGCCGCGGTACGGAAAGGTTCCAGGCCCTCGAGGCAGGCCTCGCAGCTCCTCCGGGCGCTCGAGGCAGCCGCCATGGCCGCGTCGATCCTGGATGCCGTGATACCGAACGATTCGGGCCGCACCGTGACGCCGGCGGAAATCAACGCTTCCGCCGCCTCGGCGGCACGGGCGCGCTGATCCTCCAGCGCCCACTCCCCGATCGCGCGCATGGCTTTCCCGCCGGTGCGCTTCATCTCCAAGCCCGCCTGTTCCAGCTGTCCGACAGCTTCCGTGAATCCGACCGGCGATTCCGGGATCTCCACGCGAATTCGAATCGGCCGGCCCTCGAGCACTTTGCCGTCGAAGAACCGCCTGAGGCTGCGGTGAGCAGCGTTGACCGTCTCTTGAACCTCGAGCAGCGAATCGATCGACACCAACGTGGCGGTGGCGGCCGACTCGCCGATCTGGCCCATGTAGTATTCCAGCGTCATCGATGCAGAGAGCTTTCCGAGGTCTCGAAACAGGCCTCCGGCCAGCTCTTCTAAACGAAAGATTCCGCACGTGCTCTCGGCCCGCGCGCTGTCGATCCTGTCACGGTCCGAAGGGTGTGTGTCGAACCAGGACGTCTTGCTCTCGGCGATGCGACTGTCGATCTCCGCTTGGACTTCTTCCGGAATCCGTTCCGAGTGAGCCCGGATCAGTCCGGGCAGATCGTCGACCAGACGGCCCTCGCGAAAGGCGGTGCCCAGAGAATTGCGAGCGCCTTGGGCGGCATACCCGAGCTCGTGCAACCGGTTGACCGTGGACTCGAATGCATCGCTTCCCGCGACGCGGGCCTCGTAGCGGTCGGCGTCGAACTCCATCTGTCTCAGCATGAAACAACTGATGGCGTGGCCCACGCTCATCAGCAGCCAGAGGAGCTTGCGCGTACTCCACACGAAGGCACGCGCGATTTGCAGCATGAACATCACACGCCAGTCGCCGGTCTTGGCCCGTCGTTCCAGCTGCGCGTCAAAGGTGTCTCGCTCGTAGACCACGCGATGGAACCAGTAGTTGACGCTGCGAATCACGTAGGTCAGCCGCATTCCCGTGCCTTGCGCGAAGTGGCCGAACTCATGGGCCAGAACGCCGGCGAACTGGCGCATGCTCATGCCCGCGACCAGCGGCAGTCCGATCGTGAGCACCATATCGTGGCCGATGAAGCTGATCAGGCCTCGCCGAAAGCCGGCCGACGCGTTGACCTGGAAATCGACATTGATGCGCGAGGGCCGTGGCGAGCCGACCACCTCGCAGATCTTCTCCACGAACGCGAACAACGTCGGCTCGTCGTCGCGCTCGACCGTTCGCGGCGGAGCGTCGAGGGGGCGCCGGGCGAAGAGCGGCTTGATCATGAAAAAGACCAGAATCGCCCCGACGATCAGCGGCGTGAGGTAGGCCAGTGCGCCGAGCTGCCAGGATCGCAGCAGTTCGAATAGAACCGTGTGGTTCACCGCGTGGTACCAGAGCCCGTAGATCGTCAGACCGATGACCGCGACGTAGACCAACGGCAGGGCGACCATGGCCAGGGCAACCACGACCAATCCGAGACGGTAGACCAGCGGGACTCCGACCGCCCGGATCCCACCCTCGAAGGACTGAACGATCCGCGCGGTTTGCGCGTCGGCGACCAGGGCCATGGGGCGATCCTCTCCGCCAGGGAGCCGTCCTCGGTCGAGTCGTTCGGTTGCTGAGTCTCCGCGCTCAACGGCAGTCCGAGATCGTCTCCTCGATCACGTGCTCGACCACCTTCTTGAGATCCTGGGTCTCGTCGTAGACCTTCCGCTGTCGATCGGCGCTCGTGCCCTCGTCGAGAATCGTCTGGACGTACTCGCACTCCTTGCGGATGCCAAGCTCGTCGACCACGTCGTCGATCAGTTCCAGAAGCTCCAGCACGAGCGACCGCAACGGCACCTCGGCGCGCCGGCCGAAGTCGATCAGTTTGCCGTCGACGCCGTAGCGCACGGCGCGCCACTTGTTCTCGCTGAGCAGGTTGCGGCGGTAATCGCGCCAGCGGACGTTGTCGCGGCGCAAACGGAGCAGCTTGGCCACCAGCCCCTGGAGCAGGGCGGCGATGCACAGCGCCTCGTCGACCCGCGTGCAGATGTCGGCGAAACGGAACTCCAACGTCGGAAATTTCGGGTGGGGGCGAATGTCCCACCAGATCTTCGTCGGCTCGTCGATACAGTTCGTCTTGACCAGGATGTCCAGGAAACGCTGGTACTCGGCCCAGGAGGTGAAGGACGGCGGTAATCCGGCGCGCGGCAGGTTGCCGAGGATGATCGTGCGATACGACTTCAGCCCGGTGTCGCGTCCGTGCCAGAACGGCGAGCTGGTCGACAGCGCCAGCAAATGGGGCAAGAAGTAGCGCGCTTGGTTCATGACGTCGATGCGCAGCTCCGGGTCCTCGATGCCGATGTGGACGTGCATGCCGAAGACCAGCATCTGTCGCGCTACGTCGGCCATGTCTCGTTCGTGCTTGGTGTAGCGCTCGCCGGCGGTTACCTGCTGGGCGATCCACTTGGAGAACGGGTGCGTTCCGGCGGCGGCGACCCGCAGGCCCTTGTTCTCGGCCATCTCGCAAACGCTGGTGCGTAGCCGGACCAGCTCGGAGCGCGCTTCCGTGATGTCGTCGCAGATGCTGCTGCCGACCTCGACCTGGGATTGGAGGAATTCGGGTTTGATCTGACCCTCGAGGACCTCGCGGCCGTCGTTGAGCATCTCCTGGATATACGAGCTCAGCTCGCCCGTCCGGGGATCGATGATCTGGTACTCTTCCTCGATCCCGATCGTCAGCTTTGGAAGGGACATGCGGAAGCGCTCCTGCGTACTGACGCCACGGCTATTCTGCGATTCTAACACGGTGTTTCCATCGCACGGGCAGGCTTGGTGATAGGCGGTCCCTTCGAGTAGCATTCGGTTGGAGGATCAACGAGCGGTCGGCGGACGTGGGTGCGCCAACGGTCGACCGGGAAGAGACCTAGAAGATGACCCCGCGCGGCAAGAAAATCCTGATGGGTTGCGCGGCCGGTTGCGGTGCGATGGCGCTGCTGGCGATCGGTTCGTGCGTAAGTTTCGTCTGGTGGATCAATCGCCCGGGCGAGTTGCTCGAGCCGGCGCGACTGCGCGGCGAGGACACGACGGCCTACGTCGAGTGGACGTTGCGGCTGGAGGACCCGGGTACGCGCGCGCTCGTCGAGGACGTGCTGTCCAGCCTGCGCAGATTGCAGGATCGCGCGTCTTCTCCCCTCCCGCCGGCGGTCGACAACATCTTCCGCAACTACCAGAACGCCAGGAACGAGAAGCAGATGCGTCAGATCTTCCCCTGTGTCGTGGCCTGGAGCCTGAGCACCGGCGACACCACGGAAGACGAAATGCACCTGCTGAGTGTCAGCGTCGAGAAGCTGGGCAACCGCCTCGTTTTCGCCGACTGGATGCTGGCGCTGATACTGCGGAGCAGCCGGGATCTCGAGGTCGTCCCCCATCGCGGCGAAAAGATCTACCACCTGCCCCGTGAGGGAACGGCGTTCTTCATGCGCCGGAGCGACTTCTTTCTGACGACCGATCTAGAGACGGCGCGCCGGGCCGTCGATCGTCTTCAGCCGGCCGCCTCCGAAACCCGCGGACCGGGCCGGCTGGATCGAATGCTGGAGGATCTTCCGCCCGAACAGCCGTTGCGCGGCGCGGCCATCAACAAGCGGGACGAACTCCGACGGATCATGAGCTGGATCGTCGGGGCGGATCACCGTGGAGAGCTGCAGGCATTGCCGTGGGATCGCGTGAGCGGGGTCTCGTTGGCCGGGGGTTTCACGAGGGAGTCCTCCTTCGAGGCGCTGCTCGACGTCTTTCTCGAGACGCCGGGCTGGTCGGACGAGCAGATCTCGACCGTGGCCGCGACACTCTCGACGTCCCTGAGCGTCGAGGATCTGCCGGTCGTCGTCGAGGCCGAGTCCCTGGCGGACCGGGTACGGTTTCGTATCGGTGTCGAGGACCTGCCGGGCCTGCTCGAACGGTCGGTGACCCGCTTCGACTGATCAGAGTCCGTGGACGAACTCGGCCACGGCGCCGACCGCCTGCTGCAGATTCTGGGGTTCGGTGCGGCCGGAGCGGACCCGGGGCTTGAACGAGTGATCCCCGTCCTCCAGGAACCGGATTTGGATCTCCGGCGACAGTGCGTAGCCGCCGATCTCGTCCCGGTTGCCCAGCGCATCGCGGGTGCCCTGGACGATGAGGGTCGGCGTCCGGAGCGTCTCGAGATGAGCCACGCGCAGCCTGTCCGGGCGCCCCGGCGGATGGAACGGATATCCCAGGCAAACCAGACCGCGCGCGCCGACCTTGTCGGTGAGCATGCTGGCGATCCGCCCGCCGAGCGACTTACCGCCGATGATCAGCTCGCGTGCTCCCCCGAGCTCGTCGATGACGGCGAGCCACGTGTCGTGCAGGACCGACGCCGAATCGGGTGGGCGGCGGACACCCTCGGTTCTGCGGCGCCGCATGTAGGGAAACTCGAAGCGGACCACACGGAGATCCCGCTCGGCGATCCCCCGCGCGATCGTGTCCATGAAGGGCGAGTCCATCGGCGCTCCCGCCCCGTGGGCCAGGACGATCGTCCGTTCTCCGCCGGCAGGCCCATCGATCAAGAACTCGGGCCGGTCTTCCATGTCGGCGATGTTAGACCACACGACGGGCCGACCACCTGGTGAGCGAAGCGCGTCGGGGCCTCTGAGACATCCTTCGACAGACTTCTCTGGGTGCGTCAGGGATGTCGCATACCGGCTCTCGTTATTGAGGATCGCTTTGGTCATGAATCGATTGGGGCATGGCGCGCATACTGAGTGCGAAACCACCACACCGAAACCGGACGCACCCGGTTGGATATCCCCCTGGAGACTCAAATGAAGGGAATTTTGGCCCGCTCTACGTCGGTCGAGCGAGGCCGCACTGGCACGCCGCGTGCAGTTTTCTCGGACTCGAAGGGGAAATTCCCGCCTAAGGTCGGAGAGGTTTCGGACCGTGCGTGTTCAGAACCGAACGACCGACCGAAACGTTGAACGGTTGATCGATCGAGGAGAGTTCGATGGCGAAACGATCCGGCGCAGTCGAAGTCGAAGCGGATCGCTGCAAGGGCTGTGGTCTGTGCGTTGAGTCCTGTCCCACAAACTCGCTGGAACTGGGCAAGAACCTGAACCGACTGGGATACTACTCCGTCGCGTTCCTGCCCGGTACCGGATGCACCGGATGCGGTGTGTGCTTCTACGCCTGCCCCGAACCCGCCGCCTTGAAGGTCGTGTGGTTGGGCGAGGCCGCGTGATCGACCTGCGGGGAGCACGATGGGCTACCAACTAGTCAAAGGAAACGAGGCGATCGTCAAAGGCGCGATTCTCGCGGGGTGCCGCTCCTACTACGGCTACCCGATCACGCCCGCAAGCGAGATCGCCGAGTCCGCGGCCAGGTACTTCCCGCGCATCGGCGGGACGTTCGTGCAGGCGGAGTCGGAGACTGCGTCGATCAACATGGTCTACGGCGCCGCGTGCGCCGGCGAGCGGACGATGACGGGCTCGTCGGGACCCGGCGTGTCGCTGATGCAAGAGGGCATCTCCTACCTTGCCGGCAGCGAACTGCCCTGCGTAATCGCCGACATCATGCGCGGCGGCCCCGGGCTGGGCAACATCGGCCCCGAACAGGCCGACTACATGCAGATGGTGAAGGGCGGAGGACACGGGAACTACCACAACATCGTCTACGCCCCGGCGTTTGTCCAGGAGATGTGCGACCTGACCATGAAGGCATTCGAGGTCGCCGACCGCTTCCGAAATCCGGTCATTGTCCTGACGGACGGCTGCGTCGGCCAGATGATGGAACCGGTCGACTTCCCGTCGCGAGGCGTCGAACCACCGGTGAAGGACTGGGCGCTGCGGGGCAACGCCGCCACGCGCGGCAATCTGATCACGTCCATCCTGCTGGATCACGACAAGCAGGAGGCCCACGAGATCAAACTGATGGCCAAGTACGCGCGGGCCGCCGAGGAGCTTCCCGAGTTCCGCAGCTACCGCATGGAGGACGCCGAGGTCGTGCTCGTGGGCTACGGCATCATGGGCCGCGTTCTGCGATCGACGGTCGATCTCGCGCGGAAGGAGGGTATCCGCGCCGGTCTGATCCGGCCGATCACGCTCTGGCCCTTTCCGTACAAAGCGATTGCCGAGGCTGCCGAGCGCGCCCAGCGATTCCTCGTCGTCGAGCTCTCGAACGGTCAGATGTACCAGGACATTCGGTTGGCGGTAAAAGGCCGGCGGCCGGTCGGTTTCTACGGCCGCTACGGTGGAAACGTCCCGCACGCAGAGGAGATCTACGAGGTCCTGTCCGGCACCCGGGAGGAAGACTATGTCTACCACTGCGCGGTATAGCTGCCCCGAATCGTTCTTCGAGCAGTTCGACCGCAAGGACGGGCCGAACTGGACGACGCACTACTGTCCCGGGTGCGGGCACGGGCAGATCCACAAGTTCATCGCCGAGGCACTCGACGATTTCGATATGCAGGACCAGACGATCTTCATCAGCCCGGTCGGGTGTTCGGTCTTCGCCTACTACTACTTCGACGTCGGCAACGTCCAGGTTCCGCACGGTCGCTGTCCCGCGGTGGCAACCGCGCTCAAACGGGCCCATCCCGAGAGCCTCGTCATCGGCTATCAGGGTGATGGAGACCTGGCGGCGATCGGCGGCAACGAGATCGTGCAGGCGGCCAACCGCGGCGAGAACGTCACGATATTCTTCGTCAACAACGCGATCTACGGGATGACCGGCGGGCAGATGGCTCCCACCACGCTGATCGGCATGCAGACGACGACCTCGCCCGCCGGGCGAAGCGCCCAGAACGAGGGATACCCGATCAAGGTCTGCGAGCTGCTGAACGCGCTCGACGCGCCGTTCTATATCGAACGCGTCGCCCTCGGAAATCCGAAGCACAACCGCAAGGCCCGCACCGCGGTCCGCAAGGCGCTGCAGAACCAAATCGACGACAAGGGCTTCTCGCTCGTGGAGATACTCTCCCCTTGCCCCACGGGCTGGAAGATGCCTTCCGTCGAAGCGGCTCATTGGACGATCGAGCGAATGACCCAGGTCTTCCCGCTCGGCGTTTTTCGCGACGGACACGAGCTGGATCTGGGCCACCCGCGGATTCGCGGAGAAGCGTCCCTGGACAAGCTCCCCGAGCTTCTCGACGTGACGACCGGCGGCAACGAGCTCGATCTTCCCGACTTCGGCACTCCTCTCGAGGAGATGCGGATCAAGTTTGCCGGTTTCGGCGGTCAGGGGGTCCTACTGCTCGGTCAGTTGATGGCCAGCGCCGGCATGCTGGCGCGCCGTCAGGTCTCCTGGATCCCGTCCTACGGTCCGGAGATGCGTGGCGGCACGGCCAACTGCAGCGTGACGATCTCGGACGAGGAGATCGGATCGCCGTTGATTCAAAACCCAACGACGCTCGTGGCGATGAACGGCCCGAGCCTCGAACGTTTTGGAGGTGATGTCGTTCCCGGAGGCCTGGTGTACTACAACTCGTCGATGATCAACGAAGCGCCAAAACGGAGCGACGTCACCTCCATTTCCGTACCCGCCAACGAGATCGCCGATCGCCTTGGCAATCCCAAGGTCGCCAACCTGGTCATGCTGGGCGCCATGTTGGCCGGTGGGTGCGCGGTTTCCAAGAAGGCGGTCCTGGCCGCCATTCCGACCGTCATCCGAGCCCAGCAGGAGATGCTCGACCTGAATCGCAAAGCGATCGATGCCGGCATGGAGGCCGTCGCGGTCGCCTGAAAAGTTTTGGGCCCTCCGCCCACTCCGGCCCCTGGGGTCTGGCCGCACCTTCCTGCCCCCCTTCAACACGGCAGGCCCCAAGGGGCCGGTTTTTGTTTTGGGGACATTCCGCTTTTTGTAGCGTCGTTGCGCCGATAGCCGGTGGCGGATGGAAAAAAAGCCCGGAGCGGGCCCGGCTCCGGGCCCGGCCGCCGGCGACGAACCCGATAAAGGGGGGGAGGGGGTCTACCGAAGCGGCGGCCGGATCTATCATCCTCTTCTTGGGTTCCTGATATACAAAACGACCGCGGCCGGGGAAACGAACAGACTCCGCCTACCGCCCGGCGACGATGAAGACGCGGCCCGAACGGCCCCCGTTGATCGCGCTCCAGGCCGAAGTGAGCAGAAAATCGATTTGCCCGTCGCCGTCGACGTCGCCCGCGTCGGCGGGGCCGATGCCGAAGCCATCGCCTGTCGCCTCGCCGGTCAGCGTGAACAGGCGTCGCCCGTCCTTCCCCGAGTGGACGTAGATGCGGCCGGTCGTCGGTCCCTCGGCCCCGTCGGACCAGTCCGAGGCGTAGAGGTCCGGAGCGCCGTCGCCGTCCACGTCGCCGACGATCGAGACGAACATCCCACCGAACTCCACACCCGTCTCCTCGGCTTCGAGCACGTAACCGGGTTCGGTCGAGCGCCCGACGTAGACGTAGGTACGTCCCCTGTCCTCGGGGCCGGCGTCCGGTGCGCCGACGATCAGCAGTGTCCCCTCTCCGGCGCCGGAGCCTCCCACGGCGCTGCGGAACTTGTCTCCTGCCTCCTGACCGTACAGCGCCAGCAGGGCCGAGCCGTCCCGGCCGGAGAAGACCGTGGCGCGCCCGGCGTCCTCTCCCGCCTCGTCGTTGTCGGGGGCCCCGACGAGCACGTCGGCGTGACCATCCTCGTCCAGATCGCCGACGTCGCTGACAGCACCGCCAAAGGACTCGTCATCCTGCTCGGCGGCGAGCGTCAGCAAAACGGTGCCGTCGTGACCGGAGTAGACGTAGGCCCGTCCCGCTCCCGGCGCACCGGCGATCACGTCGGGGATTCCATCGGCGTTGGTGTCACCGGCCGCCTCGATCCCCAGACCGAGCCTGTCGCCGGCCTCTCCGGAGCGGCTCCACAGCAGTTCACCCGTGCGTCCGGAGTAGACGTAGACACGTCCGGCGCGTGGGCCACCCACTTCCTTGTTGGGCGCGGAGGTCGTCGCGTCGTTGATTCCGTCGCCGTCGACGTCGCCGACGTTGCGCGCGATCCAGCCGAAGGCATCGCCCTCGGCCTCTCCGGCCCACTCGCGGATCACCCGAACCGTCTCGACGAAGGGATCGGCGAACTGATCCGGTCCGGGAAGCATCGTGGCGAATCGCGGGTCGTCCTCGAGTCTCTCGAGATCCGGGTCGACGAGAATCCGTGTCATGTCAAACTTCCCCGACTCGTGTAGGCGAACGAGCCAGGCGAACGCGCTTTCCTTATCGCCCTTGAGCGCATAGGCGCACGCGGCGTTGTACATCCCGCGCTGAGCGGTCTCCTCGAATTCGACGGCTTTCAGGTGGGCCTCCAGGGCCCCGTCGAGCTTGCCGTCGGACTGCAGCGCGGTGCCGAGAAGCATCCAGGCCCGGGCGTTGTGCGGTTCGCGCTCGATGATCTCTCGAAACAAGGCGGCGGCGGCGGCGTAGTCCTCGGCCTGTAGCAGTTGCCGTCCCTGCTCGACGGTCGGTCCTTCCGCGGCTTGCGCTGCGGCAGGCGCGGCCACCTCGTCCGGGGAACTGCCCTCGCGATCGCAACCGGTCATCGACAGCAGCGCGATCACCGCCACGGTCCCGGCGGCGAACCGGCGTCGCCCCATCGCCTGACGAATGATCCCCATCGTCGAGAACGAACCAAGAACTCGAGCCATTGCATGGACCTCCTCGAGACCTCCCGGCGCATGTGCTCCAGGGTAACCGGTCTGATAGGATTCGGCATTCCCTCACACACCGGGATCGATCGAGTCCTGGCGCCGGTGGAACGAAGGAGATCGCAGATGGGCAACTGGAGAACGGACGCAAAGATTCTGAAGATCTCGATCCCCCTGGCCTTGCTTTTGTTGACGGCGGCGGCACCGACGGTGGCCCAGGATTTCAACCAGGTCCAGGTCGAATCGCAGAAGATCGCAGAGGGCGTCTACATGCTCGCCGGAGCCGGCGGCAACATCGGCGTCTCGGTCGGCGAGGACGGCGTGATCCTCATCGACGACCAGTTTGCGCCGCTGACCGACAAGGTCAAGGCCGCGGTAGCCAAGATCAGCGACAAGCCGGTCCGCTTCGTGCTCAACACGCACTGGCATCGTGACCACACGGGCGGCAACGAGAAAATGGGCAACGCCGGCGCACTGATCGTCGCGCACGACAACGTCCGCGAGCGCATGAGCGTCGAGCAATTGATCGAGGCGTTCGGTACGCGTGTTCCTCCCTCGCCCGAGGGTGCTCTGCCCGTGGTCACCTTCAACGACACGGTTACCTTTCACTACAACGGGGAGGAGATCCACGCCTTCCACGTCACCTCGGCGCACACCGACGGCGACTCGATCGTCCACTTCCGCAAGGCAAACGTGCTGCACATGGGCGACGCCTTCTTCAACGGCAACTATCCGTTCATCGACGTGTCGACGGGCGGTTCGATCGACGGGATGATCGCCGCGGCGGACGTCGCACTGGCGCTGATCGACGCCGAGACGAAGATCATTGTCGGGCACGGTCCCGTCGCAAGCCGGGACGACCTCGTAGCCTTCCGGGAGATGCTGAAGACGGTCCGGGATCGCATAGCGCCTCTGGTCGAGGCGGGCCAGAGTCTCGAAGAGGTCGTTGCGGCTCAACCCACCAAGGATCTCGACGAGAAGTGGGGCAACTCCTTCATCAAGGGCGAGAAATTCGTGTCGATCGTCTACTCCAGCCTTTCGGAGTAAACGGACACGTGCCTCATGTCGAGCGTCAACAATCGCCGGACCAGGACACCTGGCGCTGGAAAGCCTCGAGCAGTCGGTCGGCGGGGAATGGCTTGGTCAACAGTCCGGCTCCCCAGCCGCTGAGGCGTCTCCGGTCTTCCACCTGAAGGCGAGCGCCGGTGATGACTAACGTGCGACGCAACAATTCCGGCCTGAGGCTCTCCAGCGACTCGAGCCACTGTAGCCCAGTACGACCCGGCATGTTGACGTCGACGATCAGCGCATCGATGAGTTGCCGCTCCAGGATCCGATCGGCCTCGTCGGCTTCTCGGGCAACGAAGCAGTCGTTACCCAAGGTTCGCAGAAATAGTGCGAGCGAGTCGGCCACGCACGGTTGATCGTCGACCACAAGAACATTCATACTAGACACCGAGAGACCGCGACCCGGAATCGACCGTCACGACGCTACTTGCCGAGGCCGAACAGATCCTGAACGGCCTTCATTGGGAACGGTCTTCCTCACCGAATCTCGAAAGACTTCATGGGCGTCTCGAGGATGATGACGTCCGGGAAGCGGCCGGAGACCGTAGCGATGAGCTCCGGTTGGGTCGGGGTAGGCGGGAAATGCGTGGCAATCAGCTTGTCGGCCGCGATGTGTTCCTCGATAAATGCCCCAGTGGATTCGGACTGAAGAAACCAGTACGGTACGAGAGCAACATCGATTTTCCTTGACCGCAGATCATAGGGCCCGTATTGACCGGAATCCATCTCGGCGTCTCCGAGGTGCAAGAATCTCTTGCCCCCGAGATGAATGATGTGCGCCAGACTCTGCGCCGGGTAGAATCCCGAGCCCTCATGGCGAAGCCTTATGAACTCTACGCGGATACCGGAGTGGATGAGCGAGACGGTATCTGCCTCTTCCGGCCACGCCTCCCGCAGCTGATCCTCGATCTGGTCGTGTTCCGCATACTTGTCCCGCACTGCCTGCAGGACCTCAGGCGACGAGACAAGAACGGTCTCGGGATGCTTGCTCAAGAACGATCCTGCCGCAACCGGCTGAAAATGGTCACGGTGGAAATGGCTGACGAGTGCGAGTTGAATCGACCCGAAAGGCGGGTCACCGGCGAGCATCTTCTGATAGACCGCCGGCGGAAGCGACCCGTAGACCGAATTCGGTTCATCGACGAACGCGTCGATCAGGATCGCCGAGCCCCCTGAACGTAGAAGGAATCCAGCGTTGACGAGAAAGGTGACCTCGACCACCTGGTCGCGAGCAGCGCCCTCGGGCTGTTCTCGTGACACGGTCTCCCCGGCTCCCCTGGGGATCGTGCATAGCAGAACGGTAAGGATCAAGAGCGCTTTTGTGAACGCGGAAACGAGGCACGCCCGGACCCGGGCACGTCGCTTGTCCACCGACGACGTCCCTCCCCGCCTCGCCGCATCGGAGTGCTTGTCTCGAATCAAGAGGCAACGCCCTCCCCATCCTGAACCCTACCCCGCCGGCAACCTGCCGACGTTGTCTTGAATCGGCGCAAGAAACAGACCGGGCTCCCGCGAAGTCCGAGGCGACCGGATTGCCTAGTGATTCCGTCAAGTTACGGAACCGGGATTCAGGGTGACGAAGAAGTGCCTGACAAGATGGGAATCGCGGTTTCGATCCTGTAGTCCGCGGTGGGGGCCTCCACTTCGTGTCCGCGGAGAGCGCCGGAGGCGAAGAAGGCAGCCTGAGGCTCGCTGACCGAGCTCAGGCTAGGGGCAGACTCCCACGAACTGAGCGAGACAGGCGTCATCCGACGGGGGTCGCTCGGTGCCGTCACCCCGATAGCCGTACGATCCTTCGCGAGCCTGGTTTCTCGGGACGACGAGGAAGTAGCGATCGCCCGGGTCCGGCGCGTAAGTAAACGACGTCAGCCCTTGGGTGGAACAGGTGACCGGTTGGCAACTCCCGAAGGTACCCAGGGGGCCGTCATAGACGGCGAAGTCGTCATCGCCGGGAAGACACGACGGGTCCCAGGACAACCTGACCTCGCCGGCATTCTCGCGGGCCACCTCGAGCGAGTAGCCGGGCACCTCCCCGGCGGGTGAGGCGGCCTGGCCGTTCGCGATCGCGATCGTGCCGAACTCTGAAACCTCGCCCAGCACCCGGTTCTGCCCCACATCGACGCCGACGGTGACGTCGCCCCAGCCCGAGGCGGAAAGGCGGTAGAGGCGCAGACCGCTCGCATCACCGAGAACGTGGCTCTCATCGTACGGTACGCCGAGGGCGATTAAGCTGCCGGGAAGTGCGGCCGTCGCTTCGAGATGGTAGTGGATGGGGTGGATGTCGCCGGGGGCGGCGGCAGGGACGGTGTCCGGTTCGCCGTGGATCGTGGAGGCAAGTACCGAGCCCGTACTGGACGTTGGTGGAAAGACCAGGCTCCACGCCGTGAACGACTCGTGCCAGGTCGAGAGAAGGCTGGTGTAGCCCAGCGCCCCGGGCATCGCCGGACCGTAGGACGGAGCCTCTTCCTCGTCCCGATACACGGTGGCAAGATGGCTGGCCGGACTGAAGACATCGCCGGCGGCAACGGCGTGCACGAAGAAGGCGTAGTGCGTGTCGGCCGCCAGGCCCGTCAGCGTGATCTCCGGTTGGGCGCTCACTCCGACGCGGTTGCCGGCGTTGTCGTCGAAAATCTCGTAGCGGACGATTCCCGTCCCGGTCGACGGAGCCCAGGTCAACCGGGCGGACAACTCGCCCGAAGGAGCGCCGGCGAGGACCTCGGCCCGCGGCCTCCCCGGCCGGGTCGGTTGTGCGCCGCCGGCGAGCAGGATCCGGTGACCATCCTCCTCGACGAGCACACCGTCTTCGGGGCTGCCCGAGCCGCCGCCCGTCAGTCGGATCGAGCGCGGCAGGTGTGCGATGCGGCCGGGGCCGGTGTAGCTCAGCGTGACCGCGTTGCCGCTGGGGAAGGGCACGCCGGAACCGTCGTCGAACACGGACACGAAGAGGCCACCCAGCGCGCCCGTGGAGATCCCCCACGTCCAGGCCGTGGGCAACCCCTGGATCGAGTAGTGGGTCGGGTCAGGGTCATCGGTGCGCATGTGAAGCCCTCGGGGTATCCGGTACGGAGGATAGGCCACCCGGTACTGGACGGACGGTGCCGTTGCGCGGGGGGGGGTTCCGCCTGTCGAGGTGTCGCTGGTCGTGTGGGCCTCGGGACTCACGGTCAGGGCCAGCATGACACGTGCCGGATGGAGGTCCGGCCCGCCGGTTGAAAAATCGAAGATGAGCCGCTGCTTCCCGTCGTAGTCCCCGACGGTCACGACCCTGGTGTCATTGGATCCGGTCAAGGGATCCATGAACTCCAGTTCACGTTGCGTTTCCGGTTGCTCGCCCTCCTTCCAGTCCACCACCGTAATGAAGTGGTGCCGGTCCGGCTCGCCGGGAGTCTTGTACTTGATCAGAAGGATGATGTCCTCGCCCTTCAGAAACTCCTTGTTGAGATAGTCGAACGACGTCGCGCATACAGAACCCTTGGCCGTCTTGGCCTTCAGACTGCGCCCATCGGCGTGCGTCACGCCCGCGATCACCTTTTGAACGGCGTCCCTCAAGTTTCCGATGCTCACTCGGCCCCCGCCTTGGTTGGTGTTCTTTTTGATCTCCGCGCGCAGGCTGACCAGATCCGTCTCGTTGGCAGCGGTCTTGATCGAAAACCCCTGGTCTTGCCAATAGGCGAGACAGGCGGCGGCGGCAGTGGGACCGCAGTCATTGTCGCCGGATTGTTGGAAGCCGGGCACGTTGTGTTGCGCCCAGGCGCAGGTTCCGAACGCGCCCAGGAGAATCGCCAGGGCGAGCACGCGACGTCTGCAGTAAGCCCCCATCCCCGAATCGGGGAACGCGATCTCAGAATCCACCGCAGTGGACGAGGAAACCATCGTCCTTTCCGTGCGACCGTTGGTCCGATTCTACCGAGGACAGTCTCGAGCAGTCAAGCCGGATCGGACGGGTTGAGGCGCGCAAAGGTGGTGAAGAGGTCGGTCTCAGCGCGCGGCAACGCGTGGACGAAGTGATGGAACCGTTCCGGCGCGCCCGTCCCGCACGCTGACCGGGCATCTGTCCTTTCTCCTTAGGGGCAGTCTCCCGAGTTGGGCACGCGGGGCTTGCCGTTGTTCCCAGGCCCGTAGTCCGGGTCACCGACGTTGCGGACCAGGTAGAAGTAGACGCCGGCGGGCGTTGAGATGTCGGCCGTCACCACGTCCAGTTGCTGATCCCCCGGCGTATCGAACCACAGACACTCGACATTGCCGAGGTCGATGCTGAAGGTCTGCTCGGAGAGTTGGCACACCTCGCCCCGGATGTAATCGAAGTGCACGGCATGGCTGGCCGGGCTCGGACACGGACCCTTGTGCACCAGCAGATCCCCGAGACCAACCTGAACATCGATGCAGATATCGGTGACCCGGGGCGAGAGGAAGAGCGCCGCCTCGATCTCGACCGAGACCAGGTCGCCCGGCCCGCATTCCAGCATCGGCGATCCTTCCTCGAACTGATTCTGTCCGCACCAGCGAAGGATCTGCTCGCAGGGCACCAGCTCGGCTGGTAGCTCCATGCCGTAGCCCCAGATTGCGGTGCTGGAGACCCCGGTCGTCGATGGCGCGACGGTGTAGAGATCGTGCGAGAGGTTCGCCGCGTCGTCGTGGTCGGGTGGTGGTGTCACGGCCGGTGCGTGATCGCCGTGCGAGAGGCCCCGGATCTGCCCGGGTCCCAGCACCGGCGCTTCGGCATTGTTCAGGCCGGGATCGCTGATGGCGAGGAGGCTCCCCGGACCGGCGCACAGATCGTCCCCGTACTCGACCGTACCCATCGGGCCGCAGGGACACAGCTCATCGAGCTCGTCGATCACGCCGTCCAAGTCGTCGTCGATCTGGGCGTCTCCGGGCAGGCCGTCGGGACCCGGGTCGCGCACGATGTGCACCCCCGCCGCCGTGACGTAGTGCCCTCCGCAGCGGACCCACTGCGCGCCGTTCCACCACCAGAAGCCGAGCAGCAGGATCACGTTCTCGCTGCGCTCGACCTCGCAGCCGATGAGGTCGAAGGTCGGGCCGGGCGCCGAGGTGAGCTCGTAACCCCACTGCAGGTCTCGAACGGTTAGCCAGTCGTCGATACAGGCTTCCATGAACGAGAACAGCGTCCCGGGACCGGTCGCGTCGGTCTGCATGCAGGCGGCCAGGTCCCAGATCAGCGGCTCCACGTTGAGCACCGAGTGATCGTCGCCGACTCCGTAGTCCGTAACGAGCCCATGACGGTCGAGCCCGTCACCCGGGGTGCCGCCGCTGCAGACCCCTTCGAACTTGGAGTCGAACCACGAGAAGCAGTTGGCCACGGCAGTCGGACCGCAGAAAGTCGTCCCCCCGAGCGGCGCCATCGGGAAGGTCGCGTGATCCTGGCTGAAGTCCGGCATGCCGCTGGGAGCGTAGTCGGGCCACTCGCTCTTCCACACCGGCGGCGCCGTAGGCACGTAGGGATTGCCCGGCTGAAACGGCCCCACGTCGTTGACGCTGAGGGCGTCGAGATCGACGGGGTCACGCTCGTCGACGGCGATGCGCAGCTGAGTCACGTCGTCGGCCCACAGCATGTGACTTCCCAGCCCGTCCGAGATGTAGATGTCGCCGGGGTCGAGACCGCAGTTCCGCTGATCGTCGGTGGAGAAGAGAATCTGCCGGTTGGCGTCGGGGTAGTGGGGCTCGCCGATCACGGTGGCCAGCGCGTCGATGTCGCAGTTGGCCAGCAGGGGCAGTCCGAGATCGCAGGGCATCAGCTCAATCGCTGCCAGCGGACTCCCCGCGTCGGTGCTGTAGATGCTCGCGCCGGCATTGGCCCCCGGGCAGGCGGGGTCGATCGGTAGTCCGCCGGGCGCATCTTCGTCCGGCGTGAAGAGGATCGCGAAACCGGCAGCCCAGTCCGGCTCGGTCATCGGACGCGTTTCGTAGGCGTCGATGTCGTCGTCGAGTGCGCGCGGCGGGGGGTCGGTGCCCAGCGCGAAGAGCGACTCGATGGCACCCTGATGGAACGACCCGCCCCCGAGCACGCCGCATCGGTCGTAGAAGTAGATCTCCTCGGGGTTGTCTGGCATGCCGTGGCCTGCGCCCGGATCGCCGTCGTCGAACGAGAACAGCATCCCCGGCAAGTGGGGCGGATCGGCGGGACAGACCAGCCTCGGTTCCTCCAGCGTGTAGCCGTCGAGATCGAAGTCGTCCGGGATCGGAACGCCGAGGCACGGGGCGGGCGGTGGATCGGGACACGGCCCGTCATCGACCTCCAGCACACCTGAGGGTAGGAAAACGTCGCCCGGGTCGGGCGTCGTCTCGGCGGGTGGTTGATCGGATGAGTGGCCACCGAACAACGGTGCGGCGGTCACGACGAGCAGCGCGGGCAAGAGCACCCAAAGCGCCCGTCCGGGGAAGATGGATCGCACGATAGAGAGAAAAGACATGCCCCACCTCCTTGGGCTTTTCCTTGGAGCGAACCTCCTCGATTAGGCGGGCTGCACCTCCTGCGCTGACTTGCCCAGGCGGGCATAGGCCCAGATAAAAAGTAATCCAAAGACGAGATCGGCCACGGCGAAGGGTTTCCACATGTTGGGAATGCCCTGCGCGGCCCAGTGCCAGAAGACGACGCCGCAGTAGGAAGCCTTGAGCAGAAGACCATAAGGAATCAGGTTGCGGTTGCGCTGCGGCTGTCGTGCGATGGCGAAGAACATGATCGCGAAGACGATTAACAGGGCCGCGGCGAAATGCACGTAGCCCCAGTGGTTCGGGGGAGGGACGCCGAACGTCTCGTACAGACGAGCGGCAAAGACGAGAAAGAGCAGACCGAGGATCCCGTCGTACAGACCCGCGATCCAGAACAGCAACTTGACCGGAGCGTTGTTTCTCATGCCGTGACGCCTCCTCGATCCCGAGCGCGCTTTCTCAGATTCTTCTTGAAGGTCTCGCGCCGCCAATTCGTGAGCTCCTCGCCGTAGAGCTTGCGGGCCAGCCGCTTGAACCCCCGTGACAGTTCCTCGAGGCTCATGCCGCGGGGCTCGAAGTTGATGTCGAACAGGGTGCACGCATCCCACCAACCCTCCTCGAAGATCCGACCCTCCCGTTTCAGGCGGTCGTAGAACGGTGTGCCGGGAAAGGCGGTCGGTATCGTGATCTGGACCTCGTACAGCTCCGTTTCGCGGACGAAGTCGACGATCTGATCGAAGACTTCGGGCCCGTGTCCGTCGAGACCGACGACGAAGCAACCGTTGACCGTCACGGCTTGCGACTGGATCTTGCGCACCGCCTCACGGTAGTCCGAGAATCTGCGGTACTTCCAGTCGCTTCTCAGCTCGATTCCCCTCAGGGCAGCGGGCGTGGGGCTCTCGAATCCGATCAGCACCTGCGAGCAGCCGCTCTCGCGCATCAGCCGCAGGAGATCTTCGTCCTCGCTGACCGACAGGTCGGTCTCCGCGAACCACTTGATTCGGCGGTCGCGTAGCTGGGGCAGCAGCTCCTTCCAGTAGCTTTTGTTCACCAGTGCGTTGTCGTCGGCGAACTCGATGAACGGGTGCTTCCAGATCGACACGATCTTGTCGATCTCGTCGATCACCTTGCCGATCGGCTTCTGCTTGTACCGGCTGGAGAGCAGGACCGAGCTCGCGCAGAATTCGCACAGGTGAGGACATCCGCGGCTGGTCTGCACTGTGAGCCGGTTGTAGCGCCGGATGTCGAGCAGATCGAACGCCGGCATCGGCGCGTCGTTCAGGTCGAAGCCGTTGTTTCGTGAGCCGTAGCGCTCGGACAGCCGGCCCTTCTCGCAGTCCTCGAGCACCTCGAGCCAGCTTGCCTCGCCCTCGCCGACGACGACGGCGTCGCAATGTTCGGCGGCCTCCTCCGGCAGGGCCGTCACGTGAGGTCCTCCGAGCACGACCGGGATATCCAGCGCCCGGTAGTGGTCGGCCAGTGCGTAGGCTTCGTTGATCTGCGCGCTGTAGCTCGAGATGCCGACGAGATCGACGTCGGCGGGCAGCTCCGACTTGCGTGACAGATCTTTGATCTCGAAGTAACGCACACGGTGTTCGGGCGGCGTCATGCCTGCCAGGGTGATCAGGCCCAGGCTCGGCAACGAGGCGATCGTCTTGCCTCGCTCGACGAAACCGGGAAGGGTCAAACCCATCTCGATCAACTCGGGGTCGCAGGTGCGAATTCCGCTCATGGCGATCAGTGCGATGTTCATCGGAGCAGCACCTCCAGAAAGATGGCCGAGCCGGCGATCACGCTGAGCACGGGAATGAAGAACAGATAGCGGAAGACGTCCTTCACCGATGAGAGGTAGCACAGCAGCGGCATTGTGACGGCGCCGAGGATGAACAGCCTCGACGACCAGACGATGCCGTCGTCGATCTCGAGCACGCGAACGCTCAGGGCGAAGCCCAGGTTGACGAAGCCCAGACCGAAGAACGAGATGTGGCCCAGGCGCAGCATGCGCCGCCGCCAGGAGCCGTACCCCCCTAGCCAGTCTTCGCGACGAAAGAACAGTCCCTGAATCGCGCCGGCGAGGCTACCAAGCAGAATGCCGAGCCAGGCGGCGAGCAGGTTCACGTCCGCCATGGCTGTCCTTCTCCTTGTTTGGAGAATACTCCGCGGGGTCGATCCGGTGCGGGGCAAAATGGACTGATTCGGTCCTCAATGAAGGACCGAAGGAGTCCGCGGATTGGCCGCACTGGTTTCTAGGGCAAGATGGAGTCCCTCGTCGCGCTCCCCCAGGTCGTGCCCGGGGCGTTGCAGAACTCCGTGGCTTCTTCCAGCAGGCCCGGCTGGCGGAGCAGGTACCAGAGCCCGCTGCCGCCGGACGGGTTGTCCATCGCTATATCGTACGAGCTCGCCGGACCCTGGTTTTGACCCGAGCCGCTCGTGGTGTAGGCGCTCACGTCGGACAGGAATCCCTTGCCGAAGTCGTAGGTCAGCGACATGCCCCAGTTCAGCGTGGTCTTGTCCGTGGCCAGCATGGTCGGGAAGCCTCCCAAGTTTCCAGAGGCCGGGCAATCGACGCCGACCTGTAGAGCGGCCGAGCCGATACAGAAGGCAAGCTATCATGCTCTCTTCGGAGAACGCGACGAGACGATCCGTTTGTTGCGAGGTGTGATTCAGCAACGCTGGCGTGCCCCCGGGATTCACTTCCATCTGGAGCTAGACTCCCTCCGTGCAGATCCCGAATTCGAGGAGTTGGTCGACCGAGTCGGGATAGAGGCCTCGAAACCGCGCTACTGGAGCGTGGCGCGGCACTACTTGGACAACGAGGAGGATCTCTCCCAGGCGCGGATCTATTTCGAACGCGCGGTCGCGCTGATTGAAGAGGAGTTTGGAGAGGACGCGCCCGAAGTTCATTACCACCGGGCTCTTTACCAAGCCTTGCTGAACGAGCGAAGCGAAGCCCTTCAGTCATTGGAGCGAGCGATCGAGTTGGGATTCGACGACGAGAGGATTCACCTCGACGTGGAGCTCGATTCGCTCCGAGGCGATCCGGAGTTCGAGGCCGTCGCGGCGCGAATCGCGCCCCCTGCCCTCAGTTACTGATCTCGTGGTGCTGCGCCGGTCGAGAGGCGCGGCTGGGCATCCGAACCAGTCCTGGACTCGAGCGGGATCCTTTCCATAAATCGCTTCTTTTCAAGGGTTTGTGGTTTTTTTGTCTGACATTTAATGTTGTATTGACAACTATATTTGTCGGCGGTACGCTTTTATCCTCGATTCCCAACTACGAGGCGACGAACATGCCCCAGCCAAGCGCACTGGACCTACAGGTGATCACCGACAGGAGAGCAGCCGCGATGCTCCACCCCCTGCGGCGTCGGATTCTCGAGAACCTGCAGGAGCCGGACTCCGCGACGGGCCTCTCGCGACGCCTCGGCATCCCCAGGCAAAAGCTCAACTACCACCTGCGCGAGTTGGAGAAGGAAACACTGGTCGAGCTCGTCGAGGAGCGCCGCAAGGGCAATTGCGTCGAGAGGGTGCTCCGTGCCACGGCTCGCTCCTACGTCATCAGCCCAGCAACACTGGGTAAGCTGGCCGCCGATCCCGAACAGATCCGCGACCGGTTCTCCTCGGCCTATCTCGTGGCACTCGCGGCGCATTCGATCCGCGAGCTCGGCGAGCTGCGCGCGAGGGCCGGCAAAGCGGGCAAGAAACTGCCGACGCTCTCGCTGCAAACCGAGGTGCGCTTCGCCTCCGCGGCCGACCGCAAGGCGTTCACGGAAGAGCTTACGAGCGAGATCGCGAGGCTCACGGCCAAGTATCACGACGACAAGTCCGAGGCGGGCCGCACGTTCAAGTTCGTGATCGGCGGCTACCCTGCCCTGAAGCAAAAGACCGCAGAGGACAAAACGAATCCAAACGATGAAAACAGAGAAGCAAACTGAAGGAGGACTGGCATGGCGATCAAGGAAGAAACGCGCGTGATCGAAACGCAGATCGAGATCGACGCTCCCGTCGAGACCGTCTGGAAAGCGCTCACCGAACCGGAAGAGCTGACCAACTGGTTCCCCCTGGAGGCGCGGCTGACGCCGGGCGTCGGCGGAAGCCTCTTCTACAGCTGGGGCGGCGACCTGCAGGGCGACAACCGGATCGTGGTCTGGGAACCGAACCGGCACCTGCGCACGACCTGGTTCGAGCCCGCGAGCGAGACACCCGACCGCCTCATGGTCGACTACATGCTCGACAGCCACGGCGGCAAGACCGTCCTGCGTCTGGTGCATTCGGGTTTCGGCGCCGATGCCAAGTGGGACGAGGAATACGATGGCATCAACCGTGGCTGGACGGTCGAGCTGCGCAATCTGCGCCACTACCTCGAGCGTAAGCTCGGCAAGAAACGCCACGTCGCCTTTGTTCGTGTCGGGATCGATCTCCCCTTCCCCCAGGCGTGGGAACGGATCTGGAGCGCCGACGGTCTGCTCGCCGAAGGCGAGATGCCGGGCCCGAAGGAAGGCGACCGTTACGCCTTCACGACGGCGCAGGGCGATCGTCTCGAGGGCCGTACCCTGGCCTTCATCCCGCCGAACGACTTCAGCGGCACGGTGGAGAACTTGAACGACGCCGTCTTTCGCGCAGCCGTCGAGAAGTGCGGAGCCAGGCCGGAAGCGATTTTCTGGCTGTCGAGCTGGGACATGTCGGCGACGCAGGTCGAAGAGATCGGAGGCAGGTGGAAGGAGCTGCTGACCAAGCTCATGACCTGAGCCCGGGACCGCGCGCTCCCCTCCCGGTCTACCGCAGCCAGTTGCCGACCGCGGCTCCGATGAATGTCGCCACCGCGTAGCCCAGCGTTCCACAGAGGATCGCCGGCGTGACCAGCGTCGTCCAGTGCCGCGCGGTGGCCATAGCGGCGGCCGTGGTCGGCCCACCCATGTTGGCGTTCGAAGCGATCACGATCTCGGCCAGGTCGAGACGCAGCAGCTTGCCGGCGATCAGAACGACGGCGAGGTGAACGAGCAGTATCAACCCCGCGAAGACGAACAGCACGGGGCCCTCGCGAATGACCACGCCCACGTTGGCCGTAGCACCGATCACCGCGAAGAAGACCATCATTAGTAGTGTGCCGACCTCCTGCGCACCGGAGAGCTTCGACAGTTTGTCAGGAAACAGCGTTGCCAGCACCACGGCGAGCGCGGTTACGATGAGAATGGCCGTGCTGCTCACACCCAGCAAGCTCGCCAGGCCGTAACCGACGGCGCAGAGGATCGCGGCCAGGGCCATGGCCGTGGCCGTCTCGGTCAGACGAAACGGACCGGCCGAAGGCGACGTGGCCGAAGGACCGCTTGCGGCCGCGTCGTGGTTCTCGAGGTGCCGCTCGACGTAGCGTCGGCGCAGGGCGGGGATCGACGGCAGCGCGAAGAGCACCAGAAAGTAGAGGGTCATGACCAGGTTGTCCGCGGCCACGCCCGCCGCCAGCAGATCTCCCGAACGCAGCTCGAGCACCTCGGATGCGGCTACGTAGTTGAGCGAGCCCCCGATGTAGGTGGCGCAGAAGATCCCGGCCAGCTTGTAGCCCTCTTCCCCGAGCGGGACGAGATGAAACGCGATGATCGTCCCCAGGACCGTCCCGACGGCTCCGGCAGAGAATGCCAGCAGCGTCGGTCCCGCTTCTCGCACGATGCGTCGGAGATTCGCGCGCAACAGCAGCAGCGGGATGGCCAGCGGAACGAAGTAACTCCAGACGACGTCGTACGCCGGTGCCTCGATCGGAATCACGCGCAGGTTGGACAAGACGAACGTGGCGCCGATGGTCAGCACGGCGCTCGACACCTTGCGCCCCCAGCTCGTGCGCTCGGCCCACAGACCGAACGCCGCCGCCGCGAGCAGGACGGACCACAGCGCCCAGTGCTGGTCCGGTGAGATCAGCGTATCCATCATCAACAAACGCCAGTCCAAGCCGTGGACTATACTCCACGCGGATATCGGGGACATTCCGCTTAAAGGGGACATTCCGCTTTTTGTTTAAATTCTTCGTTCCACGAAGAATTTAAACAAAAAGCGGAATGTCCCCTTTAAGCGGAATGTCCCCATTTGCGGGGCTGCCTTGGAGATCGAGAAACTCGAGATTCCTTCGGAGTCGAACTCGCTCTATGCCGCGCACTACAAGGACGGGCGGTTTTTCAATCCTTGGTCTCCCTTTCCGCACAGTCTGTTCGACCTGGTGAAGTTCTGGGTACGGGTCAAGCCGCCCGAGGCGGCCAGACAGCTCACCCCGCGTAGGGGTCTGCCCCGCGTGGACCCGGACGGCGGCTCGGCGATCACGTGGGTCGGCCACTGCACCTTCGTCGTCCAGGAAGGAAAGGACGTATTACTCACCGACCCGCACTGGGGGCCACGCTTGCGGATCCGCAAACGGAAGGCGCCCCCTGGCCTCCCCCTCGCCGCGATCCCCGGTGGCGCCTTCGCCGTGGTCTCCCACAGCCACTACGACCACCTCGATCGCTACACGGTCTCGCGCCTGCCTGCCGGGACACGCTGGTTCGTGCCGCTGGGTCTGGCACGGTGGTTTCGCAAGGCCGGCCACGACAACGTCGTCGAGCTCGACTGGTGGCACCGGGTGCAAGTCGACGGTTGGACCTTCACGTGCCTTCCGGCCCAGCACTGGTCTCTGCGCGTGGGGCAGCGACGGCACGGGACGCTGTGGTGCTCGTGGCTCATCCAGTCGCCGTCCCGCACGTTCTACTTCGCGGGCGACACCGGCTACTTCCACGGCTTCGAGGAGTACGGACGACGCTTCGCTCCGATCGACGTCGCCTTCTTGCCCATCGGGACGTACGAGCCGCGCTGGCACCTGGCCTACCAGCACATGGATCCCGGCGAGGCGTACCAGGCCTTCGAAGATCTCGGCGCACGCATCATGATCCCGATGCACTGGGGCACGTTTCAGATGGCCTGGGACCGATTGGACGAGGCGCCGCGAACCCTCTACCGCCACATCGCCGATCGCGACGGCGATCCGGGCCGGGTGCGAACTCTCGGCATCGGCGAGAGCTGGTCGCTCTCCTGACGGTCCGCGCTGTCATCGACCCGGCGACGAGGGATTCCCGAATCCTCCCCGCACGTTTCAGCCCCGGCCGGTGTAGTTCATACTGAGAAGAGACGATGAGCCGTCGGACCACGCTGACGCTGCTCGCCGGGGAGGCCACGGCCGGGCGCGAGGATCTCGACAACGACCTGTCGTCGTTGGTCGGGGCCGTGCGCAATGGCGACGAGAGCACGACCGAACGACTCTACGCCACCGTCCGCCCGCGTCTGCTGCGGACCGCTCTGGCGCTCGGTGTGGACCCGGACGACGCAGCGGATCTGGTGCAGGAAACGCTGTGGTCGGCCCACCGCAACCTGCACCGGTTCGATCCGCGGCAGGCGTCGTTCGAGGGTTGGCTGGGTCTGATCCTGGTTCGCCGGGCGCGGAACCGTTGGCGTGGGCTGGTCAGAAAGAAACGCCTGCTCGAGAAACTGCACGTCTTCTCGCCGCGTTCCGCCGATCCGGAAGCCGGAGCCGTTGACGCACGACTGACGCTCGAGAGGCTTCTCGGCGTGCTGACGCGGAGACAGCGTGAGGTCGTGGCGCTCTACGAGATCGGCGGCCTCGGTGCCGGAGAAGTCGCGAGGGTATTGGGGATCAGTTCCGCCGGCGTTCGATCGTTGGCCCGGGACGCCAGACGCAGGCTGACCGAAGAAGCGTCGCGCGAGACGCGGGAGGCGTTGCCATGAGCACCCTGAACGGAACAGGTAATGAGGACCGACACGGGATCGACGGGCTGCGTTCCGCGATCGAGGACGTGGCCGCTGACATAGAGGCTCGACAGGAGAACGCGCCGGCCCGCGGACCGCGATGGGGTCTTCGGGTGGCAGTCGGCGTGGCCGCCGTGCTGATCGCTCTTCTCATCGGATCGTGGTGGATCGTGCCGCCTCGGAGCTCCGAGGTCGAGGTGCTCGTGCTCAAGATTCACGGCCGGGACGTGCGTGCCCGCATCGTGGACGACACGGCGCCGGAGACGATCATCGTCATTCCGCAGCCGGAGGCGGCTCGACCGCCCGCCGCTGCGAGCATCCCGATTGGAGGAGCAAGATGAAGCGACTGGCAATCGTCTGTGCCGTTTTCCTGTTCTGTCTTGCCGTAGGCCAGCTCGCGGGCGGGGAACCCGCGCCGTACGCCTACCACCTGCGCGTCGTACGGGTCAGTGGCGCGGGGACCGATCCCGGCGCCGCGCTGGGTTGGAAGGACAACGGCGGCATTCCGGTCATGATCCCCAGCGAGGAAGCCTGGGGCACCTCCGAGCAGCTCGGCGCGCTGGCGCGGGCGCTCGGCGGCGACCGCGCGGATGCCGTCACGGGGTTCTACGTCACCGCCGACGAGCTCGGCGCACACTTCGAGCGCAGGGTGTACATCTCCGATTCGGTGGTCGACCTGTCGTTCGAGGCGATTCCGCCAGAAAAGGGCAAGGACGAGCATCAGCTGGTCATGAAACTCGACTCACCCGAGCTGGTCGAGCCGATGGCCGAGGCCCGCCTGCTCGTCCGTACCGAGCGTACGGTGGCCATCTCCAGCCCGTCGCCGGTGGAGAACGACTGGCTGGTGCTGGCCGTGACGCTCGTCGACCAGGGAAGGATCGCCGGGCTGCGCGGGGCGAAGAACGAGATCAGATCGCCCGAAGACAAGGGCGTCGTAAGACCGAAGATCATCCACAAGGCGGCGCCGATCTACCCGGAAGCCGCGCGCAAGAGCCAGGTGGCGGGGCACGTGGTGCTGATGGCCACGATCGACAAGGAAGGTATCCCGCGAGCTCCGATGGTGCTGAGCATGTCACCCGGCGCCGAGGAGCTGGCCGCGGCTGCGGTGGACGCCGTCAAGACCTGGCGCTACGAGCCGGGCACTCTCCACGGCGAGCCGGTCGATGTGATGTTCACGATCAACGTCCATTTCAAACTCGAGTAACGACTTCGGCGAGGGCGGTTCCCCTCCGATGCGTGCTGGTGTAGGGTTGACCTTCGGCGTGCCGCACCGGGCGCGCTCGGAGGTGGATCGTGGCCGAAGATGGAAAATCGTGGCTGAAGTACGGGTGCTTCGGCTGCCTGGGCTGTCTGGGTCTCCTGATCCTGTTTGTCGCGGGGATGTTCGGGGTCGCGGCGCTCAGGGCGCGCAACGAGCAGGTCACGAAACGCGAGCTGAGACCGGACCTTCCCGCGCCCATAACGACGCCCGAGACACAGCCGGAGACCCTCGTCGAGCTGGACACGGTGGTTCCGGGTCGCGTCGTCCTCGACCTGCGGCACTCGGGATTCTTCATCGCCCCCGGTGAGCCGGGCGAGCCGCTTCGTGTCGAGGCGACTTTCGACGAGCGATCCTACGAGCTCGTCGAGCGGTTCGAGCCCGAGGCCGACCCCGGCTGGGTCTACGAGGTCACGTTCCGCAGGAAAGGGTTCTCGCTGATCACCGCCATGAAGGAAGCGCTCGGAGGTACGCAGCCCGAGGTTTACATCTTTCTGCCCCCCGACATTCCCTTCGCTCTCGAAATCGACGGCAGGCAAGGCGCGGTCGAGGCGGAGCTCGGAGGCCTGTGGCTCACCTCGGCCGAACTGGACTTCAATCAGGGCGCGCTCGAGGTCGGTTTTTCGGAGCCGTTGCGGGCCCCCATGGAAGAACTCAAGATCGAGATATCAATGGGGGCGATCGAGGCCGACTCTCTGGGCAACGCGAGCCCGGCGGTCCTCGAAGTCGGTTTTTCGATGGGCGGAGCCGAGATCGACCTGCGGGGACAGTGGGTGCAGGACTCGCAGATCTCGATCGACCACCGGATGGGGGGTGGGATAGTGCGCCTTCCGGACAACGTCCTGATCGAAGGGCTCGACCGTGGCGGGCTGAGGGTCGAACCGCAGGCGGAGATCAAGCTGCCGACGCTGACCTTCTCGGTCTCGAGCGACGACCCGGATAACCTCCAGTTCGTCGACTGATCTCGAGGACTATTCGGTGCGGCTGACGATCTCGATCAGGTGGTAGCCGAACTCGGTCTTCACGGGGCCGTGCGTCTGACCGACCGCGGCCGAGAAGACGACGTTGTCGAACTCCCGGACCATCTCGCCCGGACTGAACTCACCGAGATCGCCTCCCTGCTTGCCGGACGGACACTTCGAGTGTTGCTTTGCCATCTCGACGAAATCGGCTCCGGTCTCGATCTGTTGCTTGAGGTCCTCACAGATTTGTTCGGTCTCGACGAGAATGTGACGCGCGCGGGCTCGGGGCATTCTTACTCCTCTTCGTGCTCGCGCCTCCTTCGCGAGCGGCGTACGGTTACCGATCGGGACGCTCGGAGGTGCGCGGATTATACGCGTCGCCCACCAGGACCACCAGAAGCCGCCGAAGCCTCGCTATCCAAAGAAATACGACCTGGCCCGGACGGTGGCATTCGGCTATGATCCCTGATTCGCCAATCCAGGCGGGGGAGAGAAAACAGAATGAACCGCAAGATACTGTTGGGATTCGCGTTGCTGCCGCTGCTGGGAGCCGGTGGGGCTCAGGCCGATGCCAAGTTCGAGTTCGCGCCGTTCGTCGGTTATCGGTCGGGCGACAAGATCGACGACCTCAACCGCCCGCTCGTCAAGGAACTGGAAACGGATGATGGCTACTCCTGGGGCGTGCTATTCGACGTCAACTTCGGCGAGAACGTGCAGCTCGAGTTCTTGTTCAGCCGGCAGGAAACCGATCTCGAGGAAAAGTTCGTGGCCGGGGGCGGATCGAGGCTCACCGATATCGACATCGACAACTATCACGTCGGTGGAGTCTATCGGTTCGGAGATGAGTTGGACGATGTCCGGCCGTTCGTCAGTTTCTACCTCGGCGCGACCAACTTTCGGCCCGCTGGCCTCTCCAGCGAGAATAAGTTCTCGTTCAGCTTCGGGGGCGGCGTGAAGTTTTACTTCGCCGAGCGATTGGGGCTTATGCTGATGGGCCGCTGGACGCCGACCTATATCAACTCGAGCGCGGGTGGCTACTTCTGTGACCCGTTCGGGTGCTGGGTGGTCACCGACTCTCAGTACTTCGATCAGTTCGAGGCCACCGTCGGAGTGATCATCAGGTTCGGATCTCAGTAATCACCACGGGCAGGGCCGTCGACGCTCGTCGGCGGCCCGCCTCCTCCGCCAGGCACTCCCCTCCTCCCCGAAACCAGCCGATTTCCCAGGGATTTCTCTAGTACGATGGCCCCGAAGCGGGGCTGAAACGGCTCCGCGGGCTCGTGCGTTAGGGCCCAGGGAGGCGTGCCGCGAACGATGTCGGATCCTGACCGCACGCTGGCCAGGAGGGCCTCTCGCGGCGACCGCCAGGCTGTGGCCGCCTTGTACGAGCGCTACAGGGCCAAGCTGTTCGGCTACCTGACGCGGAGTCTCGGAAACCCGGCGCTGGCGGAAGACGTCTTCCAGGAGGTCTGGATCAAGGTGATGCAGAAGATCGGAACCTACCGGCCGTCGGGAGGCACCTTTCGGGCATGGCTGTTTCGCGTCGCCGCCAATGCCGCGATCGACCGCCTACGCCGCGAGGCCATAAGGGCCGGACCCGAGTTGGACGCACCCGCGGCAGAAGGCGAGGAGCGCCGGATCGATCACGTGGTCTCGCCCGAGCCCGGGCCGGAGCGGTCCGGGACGGGACGGCTCTTCGCCAGAGATCTCGGCCTTGCATTCGAATCGCTCTCGAACAGGCAGAAATCAGCGGTGTTGCTGCGCCACCAGCAAGGACTGAGTTACCCGGAGATCGCCAGGGCGCTTTCGGTGCGCGAGGGTACGGCCAAGACGCTCGTCCACCGGGGCATCCTCCGGCTGCGCGAGAAGCTTTCCGGGTGGGCCCCTTCGGAGACAAACGATGAAGCATGACACGGGTAGGTCGACGCAGCCTTGCGACGAGGTGCTGCTGCTGCTGGCGTCAGGGGAACCGATCTCGGACCCGACCTTGCGCGACCACTTCGCGGCCTGTGCTGCCTGCGCGACAGCGGCGCGAGAGCTAGGGCAGCTTTCGAGCGGGTTGGCCGCGGCCGCCGAGGTCGAGCCACCCGCCCATCTCGACAGACTGGTGCGTGAGCATCTGCGCGACGCTCCGCTCCCCGGATTGCTCGGTCTGAGACCCGGCCTTGCTACAGGGCTCGCGGCCGCCGCATTCATCGCGCTGGTTGCCGCGGCGGCCGTCTTCTTCGCTCAAGCCGGTGCGGCCGAGATGGGCCCCGTTCTCGCGGTGGTCGGCGCATCGATCTACATGACTTTCAGCTTCGCTGCGACCCTTCCCCTGCTCTTTCACGAACGGATGCGGCAATGGAGACGCCGCACCGAGGTGAACGGATGAGACGCACCAACCAGCACGGCCGGCTCAGCACCGGTTGCGCGATCCTGCTCGCCATTGCCGCCTTCGCGTTGTTCCTCCTTTGGATGCGCGGCTGCTGGATGGCACCGTTTCACGATCAAGGGATGCAGCAGTTCGTCTGGCTCCCCAGTTTCAGCGTCTACGCACCGCTGAGCATCTGGGGCCTGATCCAGATCGGGCTCGCGATCTGGGTCGGCTTCGATGCGAACCGCCGGGGGCTCAACGGTCTCCTCTGGGGACTGCTGGTCTTCTTTACCGGAATCGTGGGTCTGATTGTCTACCTGCTCATCGGTCCGACGATGGCCCAGCGCAACGCGGACGCCTCGCCGCCCCAACCGGCCGCCGCTGTTACCCCCGTAGCACCTGTCACCCCGTCGACCGTCTGTCCGGGCTGTCAGTCGCAGATCACAAACGACTTCAGGGTCTGCCCCTACTGCCGTAAGGCGTTGCGCTGCAACAGCTGCGACAAACCGATCCAAACCGACTGGAAAATCTGCCCCTACTGCACGAACCAGTTATAGGGTAGGGGTCGAGTCTTCGCACAGGGGGATGGGGACGTTTCCCAATTGGCGGTTTTGGGGACAGCTCAATCGTGATTGAGCTGTCCCCAAAACCGCCAATTGGGAAACGTCCCCATCCCCCTGTGCGAAGACTCGACCCCACCACCACCTACTGGAGGCTGTCGTAGGCGTGGAAGTGCATGGTGAAGATCGCTCGCCCCTTGGTCAGCGAGCGTAGATCGGTCGAGTAGCCGAACATGCGACGCAACGGGACGAGCGCGTCGATCAGCTTGGTGTCGCTGCGATCGCCGACGTGCTGGATCTGCGCCCGGCGCTGGCGCAGGTCTCCCAGCACCGACCCAAGGTGCTCCTCCAAGACGACCACCTCGACCGCCATCACGGGCTCGAGAATCAGCGGTGAAGCCTTGGAAACTGCCTGGCGTAGCGCCTCGGCAGCGGCGACCTTGACGCCGATCTCCGGCTGGGCGTCGTCGCGGTAGGCCACGTCGAGCAGGGTGGCCTCGATGTCCTCCAGCGGGTAGCCCTCGGGACCCGATTGTGAGGCCTCGGACAGCCCGGCCAGGGCGGCCTCGACGATCACCGGGCGGATTTCGACCGCGCCGTCCAGACCCGAACGGATCGAGTTGCCCGCTCCACGCCCGCGCGGCCGCACGCGGCAGGCCGCTTCGCCGTACAGCTCGGCCTCCTTGAGCTCGCGCTCGAAGGTCGCGCTTGCTTCGGCCTCGCCCTCGATCGTCTCGCGACAGACGACCTGCGGTTTACCGACCGCGGCCTGCACCCCGTACTCGCGCCTGAGGCGGTCGACGATGACCTCGAGGTGCAGCTCGCCCATGCCGCTGATCAGGGTCTGGCCCGTCTCCTCGTCCTCGTGCACCCGGAAGGTCGGATCCTCCTCGACCATCTTGGCCAACGAGAAATCGAGCTTCTCCTTGGCCGCCTGATTCTTCGGCTCGATGGCGATGGAGATCACCGGCTCGTAGGTGTCGATGCGCTCGAGCAGGATCGGATGGTCCTCCGCGCTCAGCGTGTCTCCGGTCGTGGCCAGCTTGAGCCCCGCGACGGAGACGATGCTTCCGGCGCCGGCCTTTTGCAGGCGCTCGCGCTTGTGCGCGTGGACGGCGAACAGCCGGGCGATCTTTTCCTTCTCTCCGGCGCGCACGTTGAGGACCGGTTTTCCGGGCTCGAGCGCCCCGCTGAACACGCGGACGAAGACGTTCTTGCGACCCTCGTCCATCGCGACTTTGAAGACCAGGGCCGCCAGCGGCTCCTTGTCGCTGGGCGAGCGACGCAGCATCCTCGCGGGATCGCCGGGATCGACACCGCTGACCGGTGGAAGGTCGGCCGGGGACGGCAGGAAATCGACCACGGCATCGAGCAGTAGCCGGATACCCTTGTTTCTGAGTGCGGCGCCACAGAGTACCGGAACCAGTCGCAGCTCCAGGCATCCCCGGCGGATCGCCGCGATGAGCTCCTTCTCCTCGGGTTCGGTCTCCGCGAGGAACTTTTCTGCCACACCGTCATCGACGTCGGCCACGGCCTCCACGAGCCGTTCACGGGCCGAGCGCGCTTCCCCCAGAAGCTCGTCCGGTATCTGCCCTTCGGTGCCCGGGTCTCCCACCTCGCCGCTGAAACGCACGGCCCGCATGCGTATCAGATCGATCACCCCGTCGTGAGCGTCCTCGGCGCCGAGGGGAATCTGCACGGGAACCGCGTTGGCCCCGAGACGCTCGCGAATCTCATCGACGACACGGGAGAAATCGGCCCCGACGCGGTCCATCTTGTTGATGAAGGCCAGGCGCGGTACGTGGAACTTGTCCGCCTGGCGCCAGACGGTCTCCGATTGCGGCTCCACACCCCCGACACCGCAAAAGACCACGACGGCGCCGTCGAGAATGCGCAGGCTGCGCTCGACCTCGATGGTGAAATCGACGTGTCCCGGCGTGTCGATGAGATGGATTTCGTGGTCGCGCCACGGGAGGATCGTCGCCGCGGCGGTGATGGTGATGCCGCGTTCCTTCTCCTGCGGCATCCAGTCCATCTGGGACTCGCCGTCGTGAACCTCGCCGACCTTGTGGATCTTGCCCGAGTGGTGCAGAAACCGCTCGGTGACCGTCGTCTTGCCGGCGTCGATGTGCGCGACGATCCCAATGTTGCGCGTTGCGTTGATCTTGGCCATCGCGATTCAGGATAGCGAAAAAGAAGAGACAGGACAGCCCCCGGCCCACCCGTCGAGGCCGGCAGGCAACCTGCGGATCGCGGATCGCGAAGTTGTAGGTCGAGTCAGCGGGAACGCAACGAGTCTCGAATCCTGCGCCGGGCCTGTTGCTCGGCGGACCACGACGGGTTTACCCGGAGCGTGGTCGCGACCGCGGACCAACTCCCTTCGAGCCACTGTGCGTAGGCGATCTCCGTGTCCGACGGCTTCCAGTCCAGCCACAGACGGCCGCCCTCGTCGTGCAGCCTGACGTCGAGCGGCGCGGTCCTCTCGGTCGTGGATACGACCGTACGAGTGATCGTCCCGTCCGCAGATCGCTCGGCGACGACGATTTCGTGGCCACCTTTCGGAATCTCGCGCTCGTAGGCCACCATCACGACTCCGCCGACGACGGCGATCGAGGGTCGGCGGGCGCCTCGCGCGATCAGGAAGTCGATCGACCATTGCCCGGTCTGCGGGTCTCGGCGAGCAAAACGCACCTCGGGAACGGCGCCGGCTCGCCACCAGGTGAGGAAGATCTCTCCGTCGACGGTGGCGAATGCGCGCGGATCCAGATCGTCCTCGACTGTGGAGGTGACGTATTCGACCGGGCCCCAACTCTCGCCGGTCCACTGCAGGAACGCGATGTCGTGATCGCCCGCGTTGTCCTCGGACCACGTCATGAAGGGCCGGCCGCTGCGCGGGTCTTCCCCGACGTCCGGGCGGCCATGCTGGGACGAATCCTCGTCCTGCTCGCCGTCGTCCTCGCTTCTGTTCTTGGGTTCCTTGAACGTTGGGCAGTCGGAGTAGGTGATCGGGTCCGGGCCCTCGATGATACCGAACGGACAGTTGACGCTGGGATCCTCTCCCGACTCCTCCTTGGGCTTGGCCTGGGCGACAACGAGGAGGAGCCCGATCAGCAAACACGCGAAGAGAGGTACGAACCTGACCTTCATGTTTGATTCCCTTCCTCGGCGTCAAGATTCCGCAGTACGGTCTTCTTGAACGCCTGGATCTCTTCTATACCTTCATGTTGATCGAGGTGCAGGAAAAGCTTGCGGAGAAAAGCCAGTCGATGCCGGTCGGCGTCGTCGGGTCGCAGGCGGCGCACCACGCGATGGCGCAACCACTCGGCGCGGAAGATGGTCACACCGTGCTCAAGAGGCTTGGCGATGCGCAACGCGGCTGTGGCGTAGCTGTCGGCCTCGTCGAGGCTCTCCTGCCCGAACGCGATCTTGCCCAGTTCGACCAGCCAACTGGCCTCGAGCGCCGGCTGCGACTGCCGGCGCGCGCGCTCGACGGCGCGAACGACCCATTTTAGTGCCTCGGCGGGCTGCTCCAACTCCAGCCAGCACATGCCGATGTCGCCATCGATGTGGGTCAGGTGGTGCTCGTCTCCCGCCAGGCCGGCCTGCTTGCGGGCCTCGAGGAAAGCTTGTCGCGCTGCTTCGTAGTCCCTGGAGAGGAAATGGACGTGGGCCGCGACCATCCGGGCCCACCCCAGCGTCCGCGGGCCCGCTCGTTCCGCCAACTCGATCGCGCGCTTAGCGGCGTCGCGCGCCAGCGGCAAGTGCCCACGCTGGCACTGCAAATCGGCCAGGACGACGTAGGCCTCGGCGTGGATCGCGGGAAGATCGACACTGAGCGAGATCGCCCGCTCGGCCGTGGCGATCGCGGACAGGAGGGCTCCCCCCCGCTTGAGCGCCGTGGCCCGCCGTATCTCGAGATTCGCCGCGTTCCGTTTGAGTGCACCGGGATCCGCGTGATCCTCCAGCGCGAGCTTCTCCAACATTGCGTCGTAGACGGAGAGCGCGTCACGGAAGTCTCCGGCCCAGAAATACTGTGAGGCTCGGCGGTCGAGATCCTCGTACGAAAGACCGGTGACGTCGACGGGCACAGCCGTAGACAACCGCGCCCGTTCCACCAACTCCTTGGGATCTATATAGAGGACGTTGGACAGGGCGAGCATCGCCTCCATGCCAGGGAAATTCTGCCCGCGTTCGATGGCGCTGATCGCCGCGCGCGAAAGGTGCCACGGCGTGCCCCGTGTCATCGATGCCACCTGTTCCTGGGTCAACTTCTGAGCCGTCCTCGTGGCCCGCAGAAAGTTTCCGATCGCCTGCTGAGCCGCGACAAGCCTATTCGACGCTCGCCCGGTCGGGCCAGCAGATGTGGCCCCCGGCCGCTTCTTAGTCGTCGAGGATCTGCCAGTGTTCTGGCGGCGCTTCGGCGGATCGGGCGAGCCGAGCTTCCGGGGGTCAGTCGGCGGTTTCCGGTCCAAGCGTTCTCCCCCCCGCACGACTCCCCCAGGGGGGAAGGGCGTCGCCGGTGGTTATCGCGGTAGAAAGACGCTAACCCGCTTTCGAGTATGCTGTCAACACGATCCTGTGCTTTGCCCTTCCGTGGTGGCCCAGTGGGCGGACATCCGGTACGTTATGCCTGTTCACCCCGAGGAATCATCATGCTGAGAATCTTTGTGTTTGTGGGCTTGTTGCTCGTTGCCGGGGGGCACGCAACCGGTCAGGAGGCGTCGCAGCCGGCCGAGCAGGCGTCCTTACCGGCCGACGCGAAGCTCGAGGCGCTTCGCGCGGCCGTGGCCGCCGATCCGGAAAACGAGCAGCTGCGCCGGAAGCTGGCCATCGCTCTGCACGGAGCCAAGCTACGCGAGGAGGCCATCGAGCATTTCGAGTGGCTGGCCCGGCGATCTCCCACGGAGCGGAGCCTGCTCGACCTGGCGCTGGCCTACGCCTCGGTCTCGCGTGTCGAGGAGACCGAGGCCACCTACGCGCGTTTGCTCGAGCTTTCCCCGAACCATCCGATCACGTTGCACAATCTGGGCAACCTGGCCTCCACGAAAGGCGAGACCGACAAGGCGATCGAACTCTATAAGAAAGCGATCGCGGCCAAACCGGACTATCTGCTCGCTTATGCCCACCTGGGAGACGCGCTGGCCCAGGCTGAGCGGTACCAGGAAGCGTACCGCACCTACGAGAAGGCGTTGCAGCTCGAACCGACCAACGCCACCGAGCTCGCCGCCTACGACGACTCGCTCTACGGGATGGCCTCGCTCGATATCACGATGGGCGCCTACGAGCGCGCCGGCCAGTTGCTGGCCGAGCTGTTGCGAGCCAATTCCGAGCATCCTTCGGCCTACTACGCCTATGGACAGGTGCTGATGCATCTCGGCCGCGTCGAGGAGGCGCAGCGCGCCTTCGAGGCGCACCAGCGCGTGCTCGCCAAGCAGACGCCCAAGGGTCCGATGGCCCACGGGGACTGACCGTGAAAGCGAAGGTTCCGTGTTGAGGATTCGCAAGCTGTCTCTGCTCGTCGCGCTGTCCGTCGTTCCGGGTGTGGTCGCCGAAGAAGGTCCGCTTCACTTCGTCGATGCCACGCCGGGCTCGGGCATCGAGTATCGCAACGTCTGCGGGGGCCCGGTGGGTTCGAAGGGTTGGCTCAACGAGGGGATGGGCGCCGGAACGGCGTGGCTCGACTACGACGGCGACGGCAAGCTGGACCTCTACATCGTCAACGGCTCGGCGTTCGACCGCAAGCCGGGCGAGGGCGAGACGAACCGGCTGTTCCGTGGCGACGGCAAGGGCAAGTTCACCGAGGTCACGGGCAAGGCGGGCGTCGGCCACCGTGGCTGGGGCTACGGGGTTGCCGTCGGCGACATCGACAACGACGGTTACCCGGACATCCACATCACCAACATGGGCCCCAACGTCTTGTACCGAAATCGGGGCGACGGAACTTTCGAGGACGTGACGAAGAAGGCGGGCGTTGCGGGCAAGGACATCTGGTCCTCCTCGTCGGCGTTCTTCGATATGGAGGGTGACGGAGACCTCGACCTCTATGTCGACAACTACATGGTCTGCTCCCCGGACACGGTTGCCAAGGGCGGCAGTCCCGAGGCAAGAAACTCCAATTGCGCCTATCGGGGAATCCAGGTGTTCTGCGGTCCGTTGGGCGAGGTGCCGCACCAGGACACCTTGTACCGGAACAACGGCGACGGGACGTTCACCGATGTGACCCGCGAGTCGGGGATCTGGCTGGACAAGGGACGCTTCGGCCTCGGCGTGGTGGTCGCCGATCTGGACAACGACGGCGACCAGGACGTCTACGTGGCCAACGACAGCGTGAGCAACTTGCTGTGGGAAAACGACGGCAAGGGCAAGTTCAAGGAAGTCGGTCTGGTCAAGCTGGCCGGGCTCAACGCCGACGGTCGAGCGCAAGCCGGCATGGGAACCGCGGCGGCCGACTACAACGGCGACGGCTGGATCGATCTCGTCGTCACCAATTTCTCTCAAGATCTGAACACGATCTACAAGAACATGGGCGGCAAGTTCTTCATCGACGACTCGGCGTTGGCTGGGTTGAACGTGACGCACATGAACCTTTCCTGGGGTGTCGGTTTTTATGACTTCGACCTGGACGACGACCTGGATCTGTTCATCGCCAACGGGCATGTCTACCCGATGCTGGACGGATACCAGGTCGGCACCGAGTTCCGACAGATCAATCATCTCTTTATCAACGACGGTGGGCGGTTTACCGAGTCGTCGGCTCGTTCCGGGCCCGGATTCAAGGTACTGCGGTCGTTCCGGGGCGCGGCGTTCGGTGACTACGACGACGACGGCGACGTTGACGTCTTCCTGACCACGCTGGATGACGTACCTCTCTTGCTGCGCAACGACACGCCGAGAAACGGGCGCCACTATCTGCAGGTCCGCCTGATCGGCAAGAGATCGAACCGCGACGCCGTCGGTGCGCGTGTGACGGCCGTATTCGGCGACACCAAGCGCATCAGTGAGCGAAAGGGCGGCGGCTCGTACCAATCCGCGGCCGACCCGCGCCTGCACTTCGGTCTCGGCGCCGCCACGAAGGTCGATACGCTCGAGGTGCGATGGCCCAGCGGCGTCACCGACCTCCTGCGCGACGTCAAGGTCGACCAGGAAATCACCATCCACGAGGGCGAGACGAAAAAGTAGTCCGAACCGTCGGGCTGTTTCAGTTTCGTCGCATCGATTACAGGACCGCAACGCATGGGTGCGTTCGTCGTCGTCAACGTGCCGGCAGCCGTTGCGGGACCTGCTCACCGCCCTATCTTTGAACTGTCGGGGGCCGTGTGGACGAAAGGAGCTATCCGTCATGAGTCGTCAACTGCGTATGGCCGTCGGGCTGTTTTCACTCTTCTTCTTCGTCGTGATGCCGGCGCAGGCGCTGGGTCCGGTGGACGGCGAGGTGAGTGCCGTGTGGTGGAACAACGAGTACGCCGTGGAGGAGGGTGGAGCCGGTGCGTCCGAGGATGCGGCGGCGCCAGGATTCCTCGCCGAGCTTTGGCTGATGAACCGCTACGGTCTTCGCGCCGGCGTCTACAGCTCCGACCTCGACGATGTCGGCTTGGACAACTCGGACTACATGAGCGTGGATCTGTTGTGGCGCGCGTTCTCTCCGACCGAGAACAGTTTCTTCGCCCTGGGGGCGGGCTGGACGGAGATGGATCTGTCCACCATCGGCCTTGCCGGTGACACCTCCGGAGCACGGTTGACCGCCGAGGGACGTGTCGGGATCATTGCTCTGCTCTATCTTTATGGGCAAGGCGCCTACATGCCGGCTCTCGATGACGCGCCGGCGACCGACCCCGCCCTGGGGCGTTTCGAGGATCTGGAGAGTACGGAGTTGGAACTCGGAGTCTCCTGGAAGATCCTACCGGTCCTCTCCCTGCGCGCTGGCTATCGCAAGCAACAGGTCGAGTTCCTGCGCACCGGATTCATCCCGCTCCCCGGAAGCCCAACCGAAGTGAACGGCCGGGTCGAATCCGACGGCTTCCTGGCAGGCCTGACCGCCCGGTTCTAAGAGGAGGGGGGGCAGGCGGAAGGGGGGTCGGATAAGCTAGAAGTCGGTCCTGACATTTTGTGGGTTCCATGTCTGCTTTAGCTTTGCTCGTTTTGACCTGCTCTCTTGCACTGCAGTCCGTGCTCGGGTCGGGGACCGGAGAGGACGGGCTGACCGAGATCGAGCTACGACCTCCCGGGAAGGACTGGGCGATTCGTGTCGCCCCTCCCGAGTTCGAGTTCGGGGCGCCGCAGACGGCGGAGGACGGCAAGACCGTCTGGGCCGCAGGGGACGGACTGGAACCGGGTTTCATGATGACCGTGGTGGTCGAGTCGTCCCCGCCTGTCGCGGACCTCGCCTCCTGCGTGACTCGATTCGAGGAAAAGATCGGTCTCGACTCTCTCGCGGTTCGTCACGTCAAGCGCACGGAACAAGCCGGCATGCCGGCCATCGAGTACGAATTGCCCGAGCACGCCGGCGTGCGCATCGATCAGCGCCACCTGCACGCCTACGTTTTTCGTGACGGCGTCTGTGCCGAATTCCATCTGTCGATGCTGAACTCCCGCGGCCAGCACGACAGGCTGTTCCGCGCGGCTTTGAACTCGATCAGCATCGTCGATACCCTCGCCGAGCCGGAGGAACCCGCCGACGAGGACGTCGATCCTACGCCCTGATCGTTCGAGCGGCGCAATCGAATCCCCGGCGGTATGATGTGCCGGTTCCCCTGCCGGAGATTCCCTAAGTGCTACAGATCCCGGAAGCGCGGCCAAGTGAGACGAACCAGGCTCCCGACGACGCCGGACAGCTTCGCCGGAAACTCTCCCGCACCATGCTCGGGACGGTCGTCGCGCACGGACTGATCGAGGCCGGTGACCGGATGCTCGTCGCCGTTTCGGGCGGAAAGGACAGCTACACGCTGCTCGACCTGCTGTGGCAGGCGCGCCGCAAGGCCCCGATCGACTACGAGCTCGTCGCCTTCCACCTGGATCAGGCCCAGCCGGGCTACGACGGTTCTCCTCTGCGCGGGTGGCTGGAGCAGCTCGGGGCGTCCTTCGAAATCGCCCGCGAGGATACCTACACGATGGTCATGCGCGACGCCGGCGAGAACCCGGACGCGACGTATTGTCGCCTGTGCTCCCGTCTGCGTCGCGGCATTCTCTACACGGCCGCCGAGCGGCTCGGCTGCAACAAGATCGCCCTGGGGCACCATCGAGACGACGCCCTCGAAACGTTGTTGCTCAACCTGTTCTACGCGGGCAGGCTACAGGCAATGCCGGCGATCTACACGACCAACGACGACCGCTTTCGCGTGATCCGTCCGCTTATCGAATGCGGCGAGGAAGAGATCGCCCGGCAGGCCGGCCACGCCGGCTACCCCATCCTGCCCTGCAACCTGTGCGGGTCGCAGCGCGACCGGAAACGGCAGACCGTCGCGCGTCTGCTGAGCGAGCTCGAGCGGGATATCCCCAATCTGCGCCAGGTCATGCTGGCGGCGATCAAGAATGTCCGCCCCTCGCACCTGCTCGACACCGAGGTCGCCGAAGCCTGGCTCGCGCGCGCCGACCGCTACTCACCACGCCGCTAGTCAAGAGGGGCTGTTGGAGGAGCGGAGTCTCCGTCGACGTAGGCCGTCGAGACGTCACGCGAGCCAGTCGGCCAGGTCGGACATCGTGCGTAGCTCACGATCGGGACGAGCATCGCCGGCTGTCGGCTCGGCCTTGCGATTGATCCACACGACCGGGATGCCCAGCGCATGAGCGGGTACGACGTCGTGGAAATGGCTCTGCGCGGCGTGCAGCCAACGACGATCGCCGATTCGCCTGCGGGCTTCCAGGAAGTGCCTGTGGCCCGGCTTGTAGGAGCGCACCTGCTGGGCCGTCACGACGGGATCGAAGGCGACGTCGAGATGGCGCAGCGTCCCGGCGAGCAGATCGTCGTCGACGTTGGAGAGGATACCCAGCTTGTAACCCGCGCGAGCGAGGCGCCGCAGCGCCGGGTTGGTGTCGTCGAACGGATGCCACCTGCGCAGGCTTTCGGGAAGGAATGCGGCACGCTCCGGCGAGACGGGCCAGCCGAGGCTCCGGGCGATGCGGCGCGCCGTTTCCTGCAGCACCTCGCGATAGCTATGGAACTCGCCCGCCTGCACCTCGGGCTCGATTTTGGCGTGGGCATCGAGCACGGTCCGGCGGTCGACCGTACGCCCGTCCAGCGCCGCGGCCTCGGCGAACGCCCGAGAGATACCCTCCTCCCAGTCGACCAACGTGCCGTAACAGTCGAAGGTGATGACGTCGTAGGAAAGTCCGCTCATCGCATCATTAGGATAAACACCTCTGCCGCGCTCGCCGACAAAATTGTAATCGGCGCTCCCATCGGGTGTCTCTTGCCCGGCATCTCCGACGACCTAGATTTAACCACTGGCACCACGGTCATGGAGAGAGCTTCGGGAGCCCGTTCCTCGAGCCTCTTCGGCATTCGGTGCCGGGAGGTTATCCAAATGAAGACGCTTCGCCTTGCACTACCGTTTGCAGTGGGCGTTCTGGCCGTGGTGCTGTCCGCTCCGGCGAACGCGGGTGTCGATATCGATTTCGGTGCGGCCGTTCAGCTCGACGACCGGACCGACGTTTACTTCTCGATCTCCTCGCACTACTTCGATCGCGATCGAGACACGGTCACCACCTGGGGCGCGCGGTACCGCGACCCGGACGACCTGGCCGTCTCCCTGTTCATCAGCCGGCATTCGGGCCGATCGCTGGACGACATTTACGCGTTGCGCCAGCGGCGCGGCCTGACCTGGTGGGAGATCTCCGTGCGGTACGGCGTTCCCGTCGAGGTCTGGTTCGTCGAGGTCAAGCGCGACCCCGGCCCGCCCTACGGAAAGGCCTACGGGCACTGGAAGAAGCACAAGCACGATCGCAACGCGACGATCGTGCTGACCGATGCGGACCTGCGCAATCTCGTCGCCGTGCGCATGGTCCACGAGTACTACGGCGTCTCCGTGGGCGTAGCGATGGAGTGGCGCTCCGGCGGCAGCGATCTGCGCGACCTGATGGGCAACGAGTACCACAACCGGCACGGGAAGCCTAAGGGTGGTTCCAAGGTCGCTACCAGTTCCAAGTCGAACCCCGGCAAGGGCAACAACGGCCGGGGAAACAAGAAGAAGTAGCCCCTCTGAACGCGCGCCCCTCCGCAGGCCAGGCTTAACAAACCGCCATCGGCCGTAGTGCCCGTTTCTGCCCGTCCATCCCCGGGCAGGGGTGGAAACTGCGACGGGAATGGTCGTCTTTTGCACTGGTCCGCGGGACGAGAGATGGTAGGCTGGACCGACGTTTTTTTGGATTGCCCAGGATAGGAGAAACTCCTTGAACAGGACAGCGACCCTCTCGTTATTGGTATCCGGAATCATGCTGCTGACCGCCGGTTGTACCGGCGTGAGCCAGGACGGCCCGGCGACTTTGGCCGAGGCCAAGGCCCTGGCGGCCGATCGTGGTGTTCCGATCCTGCTCGACTTCTACACCAACTGGTGAGGCTCGTGCCGAGAATTCGCCCGTGAGGCGGAAGAGAATGTCGATTTGCAGCAGACCCTCCAGACGGTCGTCTTCTTCAAGGTCAATGCAGAAGCAGAAGACGGAGGCGAAGAGTTGGCCACGGAGTTCACGGTCAAGGGTTACCCGACCTTCGTGATGACCAACGCCGAAGGCGAGACGATCAATCGATGGTGGGGCTTCGACGGTACGCCCGAGTTTCTCCAGACGTTCAACGAGGCCGCGTCCGACCCCACCACGATCGCCGAGAAACAGGCCCGTTTTGAAAGCGCACCGACGTCGAAGGACGCCGGGACCCTGGGTGATTACTATCTGACGCGCAACGAGGTCGTCGAGGCGGCCGGTTACTTCGAGAAGGCCATCGAACTCGGCGATCCCGAGGAGACCTACGAGGTCGACCTCGTGCTGGCGAAGACCATTGGCGTGCGGGACGAGGTGTTCACGGTCGACGACGTCAAGGCGGCCGCCGACCTGGCCCTTCTCTCCCCTCACATTTCCGAATCCCAAACCGTCGAGGTCGTGCGCTGGACGATCGGCGTGCTCGACGATGAAGACTCCGCCGCCGCGGCGCCCTACATCGAAACCGGTCTGATGGCGACCGAGGGCACGGACGACGAGGATCTGCAGAAAGCCAGGCAACGGCTGCTCATCGCCCAGGCTTTGATGGTCACGGGCGACAAGGAGCTCGCCGTCAGCCTCAAGCGTGAAACGATGCCGGAGGGCTGGCAAGCGGACGCGGGAGATCTCAACGGCTTCGCCTGGTGGTGCTTCGAGAACGAAGTCCAACTCGAGGAAGCCGAGGCACTGGCCCGCAAGGGCGCGGAGCTGGCCGAGGACGACTTGCAGAAGGCGCAGATCATCGACACGGTGGCCGAGATCGTCAACCTGCGCGGCGACCAGGACGGAGCGATCGCACTGATGCAG